>PJEL010000137.1_pt1 | contig 83556 bp, 126 predicted proteins | sample 1853271 | NCBI WGS metagenome assembly PJEL01 (sample SAMN08108733, study PRJNA415343) | Invertebrate metagenome, whole genome shotgun sequencing project. | host: Globobulimina | place: Sweden: Gullmar Fjord | collected 2015-08
TTAAAAAATGTTCCAAAAGGTTACCATGTTTATTTTCCTGCTAAAAAACACGCTGTAGTAGGGCATAAATATACAGAGGAAATAAAAGTAACTTTTAAGGTTGAAAAATAGGCCCCGGTATATTTTAAAAACCAAAATTTAAATAATAGGAGAAAATTATGTCAACTTTTTCAGGATTAGACTATGTAAAATGTTCCAACTGTGAAAGTAAAGAATATAAGAAAAATGGTTACCCATGTCATAAATGCTCAAGAAGATACCAAGATTTATATAGAAAAAAGAAAGAGAAAAAAGATGTCCGGGAATATACATCTTGTGGAACATGTAAACATTGGGGAGTACATCATGATGAAGTTTGTGATCGTGTTGATACAATTATGGATATAAAAGATGCCGAATTTGTAATTAATATTTATGTAGATGATGATCAAGATGATCAACTTCTTGATTATCATCTACGAACAGGTGCTAAATTTGGATGTATACATCATGAGGAGATTCGAAATGAAACATAGAATATACAAGTACCACTTGCCCCTGCAGCGCAAAATAACTTTAAAAGTGCCCGTGACCTCATATGAAAAAAAGGTTGCAATTGTCAACGATGAACTTTGGATTTGGATGCAGGTTGACCCGGAATCTCCATTAATAGATAAGCATTTTCAAATTATTGCCACCGGTCAAGAAGTCCCAGGTCCAAAAAGTTTATACATAGACACAGTTTTCCAAAGGGAATTTGTGTGGCATGTATTTGTAGATATTTAATAATAAGGAGTTATAGATGAAACAAATTTACAACGAATATCAACGTATTATTGGTGATTTAATCAAATTAAATAAAATGATTCGGCAAAATTACAGGCAAGATGCAGCAAAATCACTTAGTAGAGCTACATTTGCGAAAGAATTTGCAACCGTAAACATTAATATAGGAAGAAGAACCGGAAATACAGAGTATGTAAAAATATTTGCAGATGAAAATGATGCGGTATTGGTTCCATCTAAAAAAGTGGCCGCAAGGGTTTATCCAGATGAATATGACTTTGATATTATCGTTTTGCGTGAATGGACTCAGTGTTATTATGAATACGATCACATATTTGTTGAATTAACAAATTTTTTCGGTGAAATTAATATTGAGAGAATGTATGAAACTTTTGCCAAAAATCCTTATCAAACATTTATTTTCTTAGGGAGAAATTAATGAAAAAAACAGAGTTACTTAGGGAATTAAATCACATATACGCCTTACCAGATGGTTGGGATGGTTACGGTGCCATTAAAATACAAAAACCATGTTACGAATGGACTAAAATGGTCATAGAAAACATGCCAGAAGATCGCGTCTACTCCATATATCCAAATCCTAATGGTACTATTTCACTTGAATGGGATGATAAAAATTTAGAGATTGGGAATACTAAATTTCTATATGTTTTCCCAATCTCGTCCATTTTTTGGCCAATTTTTGAAGATAAAAAAACACATTGTGTCGATGGAGCCAATGTGCAATTAAAAGTTTTGTTTAAAAAGTTATTCAGTAGACCAAATGTACCATAAGGGGTTGTTATGACCATAAAATTTATTTTAAAAGGGACAAAAGAAGAAATTGCCGATGCAATAAAGACCGCTATTAACGAATTAGCTAATGTTAGTATTGAGATAAAAGAAGACTATTTAATAATGAAACTAACATGTCGTAGTGAAAAAGAAATCGCGAATAAAATTTTAGTTGCTTCTGCAAATGCTCAAATAGTGTATGATAGAGTATATGAAGAAAATGAAAGAGTTTGGGCAACATTATATGATTGCATAAACGCGCAGCTGGAGGCTGCTTAATATAAACCATCATAAGTCAAATGTACCATAAGGAGTTGTCGTGAAAATTCCTACATACAAAAAAATTTTAGATTATTGGTTTTTTAAAAATGGTAAAATAAATAAAATCAATTCTATCACAAAAAAATACATTACAAAAAGCAGCATAGATTACGGAGAACCTACTTGTTGGGCTTGCGGTGAACATTGGAATGGTAAATATGACATAAGTGGTGAATATAATAAAAAAGATATATATAAAGCTTGGCAGTCTTCCCCATTAGAAAGGTGTCACATAATTCCTGATAGTTTAGGTGGCTTAAATGTACCATCGAATATTTTTTTAATGTGTAAAGATTGTCACGTTGAAAGTCCAGATACAATATATAGTGGTATATTTTTTAGTTGGCTTGATAATAAAAAAACTATCTTGGACATAAGATATAAAATGATAATAGAAACTTTTAATGGGTTGGGAATTGATATTAGTAAAAAACATATATACGAAAGTATAAATAGTGTATTTAAAACTAAAAAAACTAGGAAAAATTTTTATTGTTTCTTGGAAAAGAATACCAGCAGCCATTTTGGTGTAATTTCCCCATTTACTATAATTGGTGCGCTTCAACTCTATATTAATAAACCATCATAAGTCAAATGTACCATAAGGAGTTAGGGGCACTTTTAAGGCTGAAAAAATAGGATTAAATTATGACTTTTGAGGTTCAAAAATTAACCCCGCTATATTTTAAAAAAGGAAAAAAGGAAAATGATTATGGAAACATTAAAACCATGTCCAAGATGTGATCGTGTAGATTTAACAATTAAACATCTTAATTGTTTTAGGCTTGATTTCCCAGATTACCCACCCGATAAAGTGGTTATATGTAATAGCTGTGGTCTATATGGTCCGATATGCAGGGATAATGGATTAACAATAGACGTAGGTGTTAGAGGTGCTGTATCGAAATGGAATGAATTTGTTGAAATGTTTCTTAAGGGACCTTTATGACTTTAATATGGTTTATTATAATATTGTGTATAATTGGGATAATTGTTGCTTATTCGTTTGATAAATGACTTTTGAGGTTCAAAATAGACTCCCATTTTAGAGGGGTATGCAAAAAGAACACCGTTTACCCGAGGTCCGCGAGAACTATACAAGAACACCGTTTACCATCTGATCCATTGATCTATATGAATAACACTGTCCATATATCCAATCGTCCGACCACAATAACAACATACCGCAAAAATAACATTGTTCGCCATCTGTCCCATCTCGCATACATAGGCCAAATCGGCCAATATCTGCAACACTGTTTACCAATATAATACATGTACTAAATAGATAACATAATATGCTAAAAGCAGCATGAGACGACATAGCTTGTTTATGTGTTATATCAACATGTTATACGTTTTTCACTTTTAGCATTTGAGCCATATAAATCAGGTGCATCATTGGGACACGTGCATCAAGTGGACAACATATAATAGCGTGCTATACATTGGTAACAGTGGTCATTGTATGAAATATAAGGCGTTATACCTTGATAACAGTGCTTTTTGCATGAATAACCAGTCAATAACCTAAACACCGTTCGTGCAAATGGCTATATTTGTTACACATAAATCATATGTTTAAATTGTACCAAATAAATCCTATAGATAAAGTGCAAATTTCCCAGCAAAAAACAGTTAAAATACGTATATATATTTATACATTTAAACGCTCGTTTCACTCGCTTACATACTCCATATTTCATTCACATTGATTTATATAGAATACATTTAACCCTATTATGATACCTGTAACACCTTATAAACAGTGTTATTACATATTTTCACCTGATTCATTTGTTAACCTTGTATTTATTAGTACAATAGTATGTATATATCAATACATAGTTTCTTTAAAGTTTAGTGTATTGTTTTTTCTCTTCTTTTAAAAAAAAATTTAAATCATTATGTATATATGGCATGTATGTTGCTAAGTACTGCAGTTTACATGCCATTACTTTATAGGTGTAAACGTCGTTCACTATGTACCCCATAGTATGACATGGGTATATACATTAAGTGTCATATATCGGCTATTTGATGCCTTAAAATACATTTATTATTCTTATCACTTTATTCCTTATTGGCACCTTTTTTATTTATTCCTATTATTGAAAAAGTTTATTTTTTATTTGACATAATGGATACAATTTGATATTTAGATTAATTAGTTAATGTTTTTATCATAGGTTACCTTTGAAGCAGTGATTTATGATTTAGTTTAAGAAAGTAACTTTTAACAAGTGGCCATTATCGGAGGTGATTAAAATGAAATTATTATAGAATAGTTTTAAATAAATAGATTAAAATAGAATAGATTAAAATAGAATAGTTTTAAATAGAATAGTTTTAAATAAATAGATTAAATTGGTTAATCTATTTTAACAATTTGCCTAATTTATAATTAAAAAGGGGTATTTTAATTAGTACCCCTTTTTTAAAAGGAAAAAAATTATTATGAAAAAAATATTATGTTTAATCTTAATTGCTATTTTTTTAGCTGGTTGTGGGGATACAAAATTAATTGATGGAATAACATATGATACATATGGTTTTATTGATCAAGATGATAAAAAAAATCCCGATATAAAATATGAATTAATTATAGGTAATGTCGTTTGGTCTGTATTGCTCGCGGGGACTATTGTTGCACCTTTGTATTTTGCTGGCTTTTCTATATATGAGCCAATTGGTATATTAGATAAAGAAATGCCAAAAGGCAGTGTTTATTAGAATAATACTTTAGAGTATATTTACATTAGAATAATACCTTAATATATTAAAAAGGGTATACTAAACATTTATTTGTTTGTTATACCCTTTTTTTATTTTATTTAAAAATAATATAATAATTCGTTATTATTTACTTGACAGACTATATAAAATTTTAGTAGAGTTTTTTTATTTAATCTTTTTTTGTATTATTAATAGGTGATACTATGAAGGTACATGATCCCAATGCATTACATTTGCACTATGTTTATAATAGTGCATTTGCATTACGTGATAAACTGATTAATTCAGGCAAGAAAAATAAAAGACGGATTGAAAGGCCTGATATGAGTGGCAAGGATGAAAAATGGTTTAAAATAGAGGCAATGATCATTGACTCTAGTATCATTGCTAAGGATACAATTTTTGTGTTTGATTACACAAAAGAAAAGGCAATATTTAAAGCATATGAAAAATATAATATATCTCAGGTTTTAAAGATTGAAGAAGTTGAAATGTAATAAATAAGGGGTTTTGTTAAAATGATTAGTGGAAACAAATTACAGGGACTTATTGAAAAAAATTTACAAGAAATTGAATTGTTAACTTTAAATAATCATTTCTTTTGTAAAGAATTTTTCATTTTGTCCATTGTTAAACATTGGATAATTATCAAACATTTACACAAAAAAGGGGTATCATATGGCATTTTTAAAAGTAAAAAATAGATCGACAGTTGCATACGAGTTGCGGACTAAAAGAATTGAAAAGAAAATATTAAATGAAGGCTGGTCACTTGATATGCACTCAACTTTTTTAAGTCGTAAAACATCATTTCATAAAGTGGCCGGGAAAAAACGTTTTGTTAAAATTAAAAATTTAAAATAAAAGGGGAAAAATATCATGAATCCAAAACAAATTATTGAAGCACTAAAAACAGTAATATCCATTAAACAACCTGCTTTTTTGTGGGGAAGTCCGGGGATTGGCAAGAGTCAAATTGTCAAGCAAGTTGCCAATGAAATGAAATTAAAGGTTGAAGATATAAGGGCGGTATTACTTGACCCGGTTGACCTTCGCGGATTACCATATTTAAAAGATGGTAAAGCAAGTTGGGCCATACCTGAGTTTTTACCGACCGAAGGCGAAGGAGTATTATTTCTAGATGAATTAAACGCTGCGCCTCCGCTAGTTCAAGCAGCATGTTATCAACTTGTGTTAGATCGTAAATTAGGTAACTATGAAGTACCAGAAGGCTGGGCGGTTATAGGTGCCGGAAATAATGAATCTGATAAGGCTATAGTTCATCGAATGTCAACCGCTTTAAGTAATCGCTTTACTCATATCGAATTTGATATTGACCTTAATGACTGGGTATCGTGGGCTTTAAACAATAAAATCATGATTGAAATTGTCGGATTTTTGCGTTTTCGGCCTGAATTACTTCATGATTTCGATCCAAAAAAGAACGAAAAAGCTTTTCCAAGTCCTAGAGCGTGGGAATTTGTTTCAAAAATTTTAAGTGCTAATCCTTCAAAAGAAATTGAATATGAGTTACTTAAGGGTACAATTGGCGAAGGTGCCGCAGGTGAATTAATAGCTTTTTTACAAATTTTTCGCACTCTTCCTAATCCTGATACCATTCTTTTAAACCCTCAAAGCGGTAATGTACCCAGTGACCCGGCAACACTCTATGCCTTATGTGGTGCCCTTGCTAAAAAGGCAACAGAACAAACTTTTAACCGTATTATGGAATATGGTTCACGGTTGCCGCGTGAATTTACGGTTTTATTAGTTCGTGATTCAATAGAAAATGATAAGCAAATTTGTAACACTAGGGCGTTTATTGAATGGACCACTGAAAACAGTGATATCTATTTATAATATAACCGCGTATAATGTAAATCCGTATATTATACGCGGTTATTAACAACTTTTATTAAAAAGGAGTATTTATATCATGAAACTTGGATATCTAGGCGTTGATCAATATGGCCAAAAATATAAAATTGACAAATATCCACGTAAAGAATTACTTGACCGTATGGGTGCAACACATGCGGATAAAATGTACTGTGATACTAAAAAAGGTGACTCTAAACATACCGGATATGTCATACAGGGTTTATGGATTTCAGTGTATGAGATTCACGAATGGAATAAATAATAACAACTTATATTAAAACTTTTAAAAGGATAAAACAAAATGACAAATTTAATCAATAACGCGATGTTAGTTAAATTAAATGTATCTCAATGGACCGCTAGAAAATTTGACCGGAAAGTCACAAGCGAAATTGAAAAAACATATGCTGCAAATGACTCTGGGCGTTTTAATAAAATCTTAATAGCCCAGGAAGCAATTAAAAAAGTACAAAAAACCGCTAATATCGCGCGTATGTTTCATTATGAGAATACTCTTCCTTGGAGTGATTCAGGCTCTAGGCTATTACCATCAAAAAATTATATGGATTATACATATGATATGCGGTCTATAAAGGCGGACTTTGAGGACTCTGTTAATGATTTAATAGGTACGTACCCCGAACTAGTGGAAGAAGCCAAAATTCGCTTAAATGGTATGTTTAACAATGATGATTACCCGGATATATCGGAACTTGAAAATAAATATCGTTTTCACACTAAAATTGACCCCATACCTACTAGTGACGACTTTCGAATCAATTTAAAACAGGAAGAAGTTGACAAGATTAAACAAGAAATTGACGACCGCGCACTTGACGCTCAAAAAGTAGCGATGAAAGATTTATGGGACCGTCTACATAAAACTGTATCTCATATGGCAGACACTTTAAAAGAAGAGGATAAAACTTTTAAAAATTCTTTAATCGGTAATATTTCTGATTTGTGCGCTTTACTGCCTAAACTTAATATTGACGATTGTCCAGAGCTTGAAAGTATGCGAAATATTGTTGAAAGCAAGCTTTGTACTTATGATGTTAAAGATTTAAGAGAAGACATTAACGCGAGAAGAGAAGCGACAAGGGAAGCAAAAGACATTTTATCTGTAATGGGTGCATATATGGGAGAGTGATATCATGGAAGCAATGCAAAAAATGACAAAAGCAAGGGCAGGATTGATACTAGATAGTCCATTTTTTGGTTCCCTTGCTTTACGATTGACATTAAAGCAAGATGATACATGTAAAACAGCATGGACCGATGGCATAACTATAGGATTTAATGATACCTATATAAACGGGTTATCGTTAGAAGAGTCAAAGGGTTTATTGGCTCATGAGGTTATGCATATAGCATGCGCGCATCATTGTAGAAGGGGACAAAGGGACTCTGAAAGATGGAATATTGCAACAGACTACGCTATAAATGATATTCTGCATAATTCAGGTTTTAAGCTTCCAAAAGGCGTTTTATTAGGCATTTATAAGGATTTAAACGCGGAAAAGATTTATAGTCAGTTACCAAATGAACCAAAAGAAAACAAAAAAGGCAATTCTAGAGATAACGAATTTGGGGAAGTGCGCGACTTACCGGGAAGTTCGCCCGGTCAACCTTCTACAAAGGCAGAAAAGAAACAAGCGGAACAAAATTCAAAAGTTGCCGTCAATCAAGCTGTTAGACAAGCTAAAAGTGCCGGAGGTCTATCAGATGGACTTGACCGATTTATTAAAGATGTTTTGACGCCTTTGGTTGATTGGAAGCATATTTTAAGAACTTTTATTCAAGTGAATGCTAAAAATGATTATTCATGGAGTCCGCCAAATAGACGTTATGTTCATCAAGGTTTATATTTACCATCTTTAAGAAGTGAAGAAATTGACAATATTGTAATCGCGGTTGATACTTCGGGAAGTGTTAATGTTGACGTTTTAAACCAGTTTTCAAGTGAAATTAGCTCTATTTTGGAGGAGTATGATACCACTATAACCGTGATTTATTGTGATACTATGGTTCAAGGGGTTGATACGTTTAACCGTCAAGATTTACCACTTCAAATGGTTCCTATCGGAGGCGGAGGCACTAATTTTAAACCGCCTTTCGAATATGTGGATGAAAACGGATTAAACCCGGCGTGTTTTATTTACCTAACTGATTTACAGTGTCATAGATTTCCAGAAGTGCCGAACTATCCTGTTTTGTGGGCGCACTATGGCAATTACAAAAACGATATGCCTTTCGGCGATATGATTAAAATTGATTAAAATTGAAATTGCCTAACATTTTTCATATTTTTAACATTTGTTAGGCAACTTCGAAAGGAGCACTGTGGTATCAAATATAATTCGTTTAATACTATCTTTTATACTCATTATTTTAGATACTATACTTATTTTTACATTTTGAAAATAATAGTTTTACAAAGTAAACACTGTTTATTTTGAAAGGTGTCGTTCGCAATAACAACACTTGACTTAGTGAACAGTGTTTAGTATAAAAATAAAAAAATCTACATTTTTTGAAAAGAAATCTTGCATTTTTATATTTTTTATTTTATCTATACAAAGATGAAAAAATAACCAGCTTTTTTGAATACTATAACTATAAAAAATAACCAGCTTTTTAAAATTTTAAAGGGAGACTACAATGATTAATCAAAAGGAAAAAACAAAAAAAATTAAAGACCTTGAGCAACAAATCACAGAAATAAAAAACGAATCCATATACGAAAATACACTAAAAGGACAAATCGAATACGCCGAACAGGAAACATTTAAAAGAATTAAAGAAGCTGTAAGTCTTCTTTCCGGTCAAACAGGTAAACACTACAATGTTAAATGTGGAGAAACTAACATATCTGAATTAAAAATTAACAAATGCCAACAACGTTCTGCGGTCAAGCAACTTCTGGAATATTGTTTGGAAACTGGAGACTGGAAAAATAAAAATGAAATGAAAAAATGGGTATCAGATCAAATAAGTTTATTCTAATGTTAATAAAAGGGAATATTAATAATGAAAATGATTAATAAAAAGTATACTTGGTTTAATGATCCGGGCCATGGTTGGCTTAGAGTCCCAAAAAAAGATATTATAGCATTGGATATTGCTTTAAATATAACAATATTTAGCTATGTATCAAAACGTTATGTTTATTTAGAAGAGGACGTAGACGCGGAAGTATTTTTAATTGCAGCAAAAAAAGCTAACTGGGATATTACCTTTAGGGAAATATATTCCAATGGTCCGTCAAAAATAAGAAATAATAAAATATTTTCATGTAACGAATTATAACCCATTATAATTAAAATTTTAACGGAGGCAAAAATTATGAAAATTTACACAATCAAAGATATAAACGGTAATATTTTATTTGATTCAAAATGTGATTCTTTTGAAGCGTGTGTATTATCTGCTATAAAACTTAAGGCCAATCTTAAAGGGGCCAATCTTGAAGGGGCCGATCTTGAAGGGGCCGATCTTAAAGAGGCCGATCTTGAAGGGGCCAATCTTAAAGGGGCCGATCTTGAAGGGGCCAATCTTAAACAGGCCAATCTTAAAGGGGCCGATCTTGAAGGGGCCAATCTTAAACAGGCCAATCTTAAACTGGCCGATCTTAAAGGGGCCGATCTTAAAGAGGCCGATCTTAAACAGGCCAATCTTAAAGGGGCCAATCTTAAAGGGGCCGATCTTAAACAGGCCAATCTTAAAGGGGCCGATCTTAAACAGGCCAATCTTAAACTGGCCGATCTTAAACAGGCCAATCTTAAACTGGCCGATCTTGATTTTAGTTGCTGGCCACTTCATTGTGGTTCTTTTGGTGCAAAGGCAGATGACCGGCTAGTTGCTCAATTAATAAATCATATTGTAAAATTAGATATTGATGACAATTGTTCCGATAAAGTAAAGGAAGCAATTAAACAAATTAGAAACATGGAAATATCTAATTTATTTTGTCAATATCGATCAGATATTGAGCCATTATAGTTAAAATTCTAACGGAGGCAACATGTTAAAGGTTAGCACTATGTCCGGGAAATTAGAGGGTATTGGCGCAATTAATACTAGTTCGCTTGATAACCCATATTGTAACAATATGTCTAAACTTTCGCATACCGTGTGTCATTATTGCTATTCACGCAAAATGCTAAAAACATATAGACAAAATGCAAGACCGGCATGGAAAGAAAATGGAAATATTTTATCTACTATTTACATATACCGCGGTAATGTAAAATTTAAAACAGATTTAGTCCGGTTTAATTGTCACGGTGAACTTTTAAATGCAAGGCACCTGTATAATCTGGTCTATCTGGCAGATAATAATCCAAAAATTCAATTTGCCCTATATACTAAGCGTACCGGAATTGTAAATATAATATTTAAAAAAATTTACAAGCCGAAAAACCTTCAGTTAATATATAGTAACCCGTCATTGAATAATTTACTGGACACTCCACCGAAACACTTTGATAAAGTATTTAATGTAATTGAAAAAGTTTATTACATGAACGAAATGTTTTTAACGGATATAAATTGTGCAAATAAAAAATGTATTGAATGTAGACTTTGTTATTCGCGTAATGACACAACAGTAATTAATGAATTATTAAAATAATAAGGAGTTATATTATGAAAAAATTTTATTTTTTAGCTGCATTATGGTATTTTATCGGAGTACATTCCTTTATCTACTGGCAAACAAAAATATATGATATAAGAGTGTCAAATATGCCACTAATATTATTATGTGGTATCTCTGGCCCGATTACTTATATTGTAGGTTGGAGTTTACACGGAGAACCGTTAGACTTAAACAAATATAATATTATTATATTCAAAAAAAATAACCAATAATAAGGAGTTATGTTATGAATTCTCGATATGGATATGCAACAATGTTAGAGGATAACAAATGGAACACTATTTATAATGGACCCTCACAACGTAAAATAACAGTTAAAAATAAAAAAGAACTTATGACCGCATTTAAAGACGCGCAAATACCATTTACTGAAACAATAATAACTCTTAAGAGGGAATCTGGGACCACAGAATATAAATTATATTTTGGTGAAGGTGACAAATACGAAATAAAAGCATTTAAAAAGGCAATAAATAAAATCAAAAGAATAAGGATGGATGTCTTCTCTAAATAATAAGGAGTTATTATGCAAATTACAGTAGAAATTAAAGATTGCCAAGAATGCAGACACGAAGGTCACTCTGGGGCATTTACACCGGGTGGGGCAAAACCTGTTTGTGACCATAAAGAAGCAGTAGATTACGCCACTCAAAACAAGCAAGTAAATAAAAAAAACAAAGACGATAGATACCACTGGAGGCACAGAGTAATCAAAAATACAAAAAAAATTCCTAGCTGGTGTCCATTAACCTACGGTTGCCGTTATTAATAAATAATAAGGAGTTATATTGTGGATATTCATAAACAATGTGAGCTTAGAAAAGAAAAAAATATAGCATTGCTTTCATCAATCAGAAAGATAAAAACAGGTATTGAAAATGCTATACTTATGATTTGTATAGATCCCGCGTTAGCAATATTAATGTTAAAGGAAATCATAGATAAAGACCACACTAAACTATAAGGAGTTATATTGTGGAAGCTGATAAAGATATAATGGTGGACCGTATGACATTATTACTTGATGACATAATAAACAATACAGAAAACGGCCTGATATACCATGGTAAAAAAAAATTCATAGATAAGATGGTAGATGTTGCGTTCAGCACTACCATAGCGCCTGAAGACCATAATTATTTTTTAAAAATTATAAATTTTATGGCCGGCATCACTTAGTTTAGTAATTATTAAAAAAATAACCAACTTTTTAAAGGAGGTAAAATGTGCAAATGTGATCCAAACATAAGAGCCCCGTTTTGTGCAGCGTGTGAACCGCCCAAAGAAAAAATCGAATATCTTTATGGTAAAAGTAGATACTCGGGCCTTTGTCGCTACAGAATAACAAGACAAACAGATAAAACATACTGGATTTATTTCAATAAAACCTACGAAGAAAGAATATCTAAAAAAAGAATGAAAACTGGTTCCGGGTTTGATGTCACCTATTACCGAGAAGAAACACCAAGACTAAAAGAGGAATATGAAGAACTTGCTCTCTTCAAAGCTTATTTAAGAAAATTAGAACAATTAAAAAAAGTGGATGATGTACATATCTGGAACACCATAATTGAAATTCCAATAGAGGGAGAAAAATGAGAAAATCTAAATACTGGGATAACTTCGAAGGAAGGATAGATGAAACGGTAACCGCTATTAAAAACGGTGAAGAACCTAAAGTAAGAAGGGTAGCATGCTTCATAACCGAGAAGTGCAATTTCAGGTGCAAGTACTGCAACGGTAAATACATTGGCAAAACAATGTCAAAAGAATCATTTGTCAATATGCTACATAAACATAAAGACGCTATAATACATATTACAGGTGGTGAACCATCAATTGTCCCATGGTTATACCCATTCTTGAATGAGCACAAAGACGAATATCAATTCCATTTAAATACTAACGCGTTTATATTACCTCCGAGCAAAGCAGTCAAAAGACTTAAGATTAGCCTTGATTCTTGTGACGCAAGGTGCTGGGACAAATTAGTTGGTAAACGATCGGCGCACAAAGCAGTTGTAGAAAACATTAAGGCGTCAATACCTAATACAACCGTATCTTTAACTTATACCCTAAACAAACAAAATTACAAACAGGCTGTTGACTTTGCAAAATTTTGCGCAAGGGAATTTCCTGGCCTATATGCTATATTTTTCAGCGTATATAAAGGCGTCAATAAAGAATTTATTATGTCTGAAGAAGATGTTAATGCTTTCTTTTATTTAATTATCCCCGAACTTATCCCCGAACTTAATACCGAATCTGCATCGTTACTAAATGAAACGATAGATGAAAAGGTTAGACTTATGCAAGGCGTTCGGTTTAGACAGAATCTACAAAGTTCAATGTGTTATTTGTCAATGAGTGAAAGAGTTTTTTCTCCCGATGGTAATGAATATACTTGCTCTCATTTATACCGGGATAATATTTTTATGGAAAAACCATTCAAACATGAAAAATGTAGGTATGGATGCAATAGAAGATTAGTGCAATTCAATGAAGAAGTGGAAGCAAGACTTATTTAAAAAAAAATAAAAAAAGTCCGCCTCTTGTATAGTTAGGGGCGGACTTTTTTGTATCTATTATATTGTAAAAAAATAACCAGCTTTTTAGAATATTAAATGTTTATCCTGGGGGTTTTCAGTGCAGTCATTGTCTATTATTAAATCTGTGCAAGATGAAACAACAGTCCAACACCTATCTAACATATCCGGGTTTGCCAATAACGAGTCACTATAAGCCGTAACACTTTCGACTGCTTCCTTTTTGGTTTTGTACATAACTGGAAACATCGTACCATTTTTGATACGCCAAGTATAATTCCCATAATCATCAAAAATTATTTCATAACCAGCCGGCGTACAGTATACATATTTATTTAAAAAATCTTCATCGCATGAAATAAAACATAACATAACTATTAACAGATATATCGCTCTTACCATTATTTCTCCTTTGTACCCGTTCGGGTACATTTGGGTACATTTATGGGTATACTGCATTAAAAGTAACCGATCGGATACATTACAAAGATATTTCACCATTGAGTAATTCGTCCCATTCATCAGCTGTTATGCCTGTCAAAAGGAATTCACGTTCATCATCAGTTAAATCTAGAAACACATCTTGAATACTGGCCCCATTTTGCCATTCTTTAAATTGAAGAAGGGTCATAGACATATCCATCGTGTTTTCTTTTCCACTAATATCTGATTTAGCAGTAACCTTGATGGCCTTTCCATCTTTAGTTGGTTCCATTTTTGTTATCATTATTTTTTTCTCCTTTTAAATCTTGCCCAAGCGGGCCAATTGAATATATTTCACTACTTCTTTTGTGACTACACTTGCGACCATATCTGATTTTATTTTTTCATCATTCAGCATTTTCGTATGTAATTCGTGCAATTCAATGAGTATTGTCTCAACCATATTTATTTTTCCATTGATGCATACGCACTTTGCATGATAGTGGTTACCATAAGCCCGATTATAACTATCCCTTAAGGCTTCTAACCTTTCTTCCAACTTCACTAAGTATTCTTTCATGGATTATACTTTCCTCCTTTCCTACCTATAACCTTACCTGCTCTAATTTCACTTGCCGTATTTGATTTACCCGGCCAATGTTTAAAACAAACTTTAGGTGTAAAAAATTTCCTATCAACTAAATTTTGCTTAATTTTTTTGCCACAAACCTCACACCCTATGTCAGATTTGACATTAAATTTTAATTTTTCCATTTTATCCTCAATTGTTTATAGTTTAGTTATGCTTTAAAGGCGCATTCGCCCATAACACAACCGCCAATGGGTGAATAGCCACCATATGCATTTTGAAACCATATCTCTCTTAACTCTTCAGTGTTAAACTTATCCTGTTTAATCATTTCAACCGCTGCAAGAAAAGTAACAAGATACCCATTCTTTTTATATTCATTTTTATTTGGTGACAATGGACCGTTAATGCATAATATCTCACGTTTAGGGTTAGCCTTATCTACAACTGTAATCCCAATATCAATGTCACACCCGGCAACTAATCCAATTACTATACCTTCTTCTTCGTATTCACTGAAAGTAAAAGTTGTTTTTTCTAATTCTGAATAATCTTTTTCCATTAAAGTGTCTCCTCTTCTATACATTCTTTTAGACGGACAATTTTTGGATGATGCCCGCTATGTAAAACCCGCTTATTATATTTACCACAAACATGCGGAAGCCTAAAGCCAATTTTTAAAAAATATTTATCCTGTATGTCCTCATTAATTTCTAAGTAAGGACACTTTCCACAAAATAGCACTAAAATATCCCTGGCAACATTTTCTTTATTTGCAACAATGCTATATGGTGTAGAGTTTTAAAATTTATGGTTGGGCTTCTTAATTTTTTTATAGCAGCCCAAATTTCCTCTGTTACAAAATCATGGTACACTGTTTCGAGCAATTGTGGGATATATTTGCTTGACCATCCATCATTCTTAACTACAATATTTGAATAAACCTTATCGACAATATCTTTTTTAAGAAATTTATTTACAATTTCTTGCTCAACCATTTCTTTCATTTCTTTTGTTGGTGGTTGAGCTTTTCTATGCTTGTCTTTAAAGTCAGTTGCTACAATTTTAGCCCATGTTACCCGGCCATATTTGTTGACATAATCATAATTTTTTATAACAATGCCTTCACCAACCCCTTTACCGTCTTGTATGAGATATGTATTATTTTGTAATTCATGCAACAAATTTTCATAGGTAGCATTTTTAATTATAGCAAGTGGTGGTACGTATTCCAGTTCAAACTTATCAAGAAGTAGCGTATACTCTTCATATGGTAAAGTGGCCCCGGAGAACATATTTTCAACATCAAAAATATAAAAGTTTTTCCATGCATCATCTCGATATGTCTTAAGCGTATGGGGCACAAGCCATTCACCGTACAATCGTAGGTTATCATATTCTTTTAAGAAAGCAATATAATTCTCTTGCTTAACTGCCCATGATTTAAACCCTGCATTATCCATATCTTTACCAAGCTTTAATTGCCTTTTTCTGCTGCCGGCTTGCAGTTTACCATGCCACCATAAAGAAGCATTTGTCCCATCCAATTTAGGGAAAACATAACACTCCCCTATCTCGATACCTTCAACTTCTGCGTTCCCGAACTTTTCTACATGTTGATATTTTTTAAACATATCTCTCCTTAATGTGCCTGAAAATAATTTACAGCCAAAACCAAGTATTTCATCAATTGCAGGGATTGCTTATCATATTGGTGACTAGGCATTTTAAGATCATATTCCATGCCCTTATGCGTTATCTTTATGTGAGCATACTTTCCTTCTTCTGGTGTACCTTTATGCGGGTCTTGATCCCCTGTTGCGAGAGACGTACCCCTCCATGCAATTTCAATTTTCATTATCTCTCTCCTTTTTTGAGCTGTTATATTTGAACCGTCTTAATATTTTTACTTTTTATTAACCGGTTAATAGTTGTGAAACGTTCCCCGGCTTCTTTAATGGTACTTATAATTTTACCAAAAACCTTTCTGTCGTAAATTTTACCGATTCTTATGTCACGCCTGACCCGATCTGCTGGATACGGATTGGTTAGTGTCGAAGTAAGCGTTTCATTTTCTATAACAAGTCGCAAAAATAATCTTTTGGGTTTGCTTTCTTCAACTAAATAAAAATATGGTGGTTCAGCCGTATAGAATTTTTTTACTGAATTGTCCATATCTTTTAATTGCAAGATATTTTTAAAACCCGTTATCATAACTTTATCCAAAACCACTTTGTAACATATTTCGGCAAGTTCGTTCCTTTCTGTTACTTCGCTTAACATTTCTGAAATAGAAAGCAGTTGATTTGGCTCTAACTTTTTTGGTTGTCTACCAATAACGTGTTGAAGAAATCTTCGAGCATGACCAAATGAAACAAACTCACCATTTTTTATAGTGCTCATCATTTTCTTTATTTCTGTTGAATCTTTCATAATACCTCCAAAATTAATTAAATTTTATAAACTCTTTTTCCTTTTTTATATAAGATAAGTCAATGTTCCAATCTTGTCAAGTGTTTTTTTAAAAATAAATAAAATAAAATAATTGCTTGACAAATCACCATAATTTACCTATATTGTATTCAATAACATTTCTATATCAAAAGGAGAACAATGAACGATGAAAAGAAAAATTAAACGTCAACGTGGGAAAAAGAAAAACTTAGGCCGGATACCAATTGCGTCAGCAGAACAAGAATTTAAAGATAAGAAAAAATATACCAGAAAAAAGAAACATACAAAAGAGGATGAATATTAATGGGTAAGAAAAAAAATACAGAAATAGATAAGAGAATTCAACATCTTGAAACGATACCTATTATAAAGCCATTTAAAAGAAGTCCAAATAATACTACGTTATACCGTAAAGAAAGATCTATTCCTGCCGAAGGTAGACCATACGTCCCTATCAGTGTTGCAAAACATCTTACGGGATACAGTATATCTTTTTTAAACGATCTATACGATAGAGGCGCATTAAGAGGTTTTATGTTTCCTAGATGTGTATTGCTGATAAGCCTCTATGACCTAATTGGCTATATAGATCATTTAGCAAAAAACTATGAGATAGGCGGATTTAATATAGACCCTGTTTTAAAACGACGAATCACAAAAGCTCATAGAATAAAAAAAGAATCAAAAGGATTAATGAATGATCCTGAATATTTAAAGAGCCTTGAAAAAGGCGAAGCAAGCCAAAGAAGGGCAAAAAAAAGACGATTAGGGACAAAAATTGGGCTAAGAAGAAAAGGTGAAACAAAACCTATATCGGAAGAAGGCAACAAATGAAATATAACCTGTCACCAGAAGGTAGACGTATAATTCTAAAAACAGAAAATCCTCCGTTATTATCCGGTATGGTTAAGAAAAATGGAATATATATATGCCCAAAAAATGACCAGAATATAGAGATCCTAAGTAAAAACAATTATATACTACAAAAAACTAACCAATTAAAAACTGAATTATTTGGATTTCAAGAAGAAGGTGTGCAATTTGTAGAGGATCATGATGGATGTTGCATAATAGCAGACGATATGGGAACTGGCAAAACAATTCAAACACTTGAGTATCTTGCCCGATACCCAGAATTAAGACCAGCAATTGTTACTTGCCCAGCATCCTTAAAGGGGAATTGGGAAGCTGAAGTAAGAAAATTTATGACAACTTATTCAGTCCAACAAATCCATGGAAAAACAATATATTCAATTGTATATGATTATACAGATGGGATATATATAATTAACTATGACATATTGGATGCATGGAAAAAAGAGCTAAAAAGACTACATGCAAAAGTTATTATTGCCGACGAAATACACTATCTAAAAAATATGGGAACAAATAAAAAACCTGTACAGAGAACACGAGCATGGAAATTTTTATCTAAAGCCATACCCCATAGAATAGGACTCACTGGCACATTAATGCAAAACCGACCAATTGAAATATACACTCCAGTTAATTTAATAAGGCCTAACTTTTTTGGCAAACGTATGCATTATGCGAAAAGATATTGTAACGCAAAATATACAAATTGGGGTTGGGATTTTAATGGTAGTTCAAATGAAAAAGAATTGCATGAAAAATTAAAAGAAATATCCATAAGGAGAACAAAGGCTGAAGTATTACCGGATTTACCACCAAAGATTAAGACGTTATTACCTGTTGAAATATCTAATAGAGCAGAATATAATGAAGCCGAAAATAATTTTTTAGAATGGCTGAATAAAAAAGCCGGACCACACGCAGTTAAAAAGGCATCAAATGCAATTGTACTAACAAAAATGACTACGTTAAGACAAGTTGCCTCACAAGGAAAAGTTGAACAACTAAAGTCATTTATCCGTGATTTCCTTGAAGGTAATGAAAAAATAATTATCTTCACTTATCATAAAAAAATGATAAATGATTTATATAATTCATTTAAAAAAGTATCCGTAAAAATAGATGGTAGTACACCAAATAAAAAAAGACAATCAATTGTTGACAAATTTCAAAATGATGATAGTATTAAAATATTCTTTGGAAATTTAACGGCATGTAGCGAAGGATTAACATTAACGGCAGCAACTTATGTTTTATATGCAGAATATCCCTGGCAACCTGGGAAATTGGCTCAGTCATCAGATAGAGCACATAGGATAGGACAAAAAAATGCTGTTAATATTTATTATATGGTGGCTCATGGTACGATAGAGGATTATATGGTAGCTATGTTAGACGGTAAGCAGGAAATATTAAGTAAAGTTTTAGATGGAAAAGACCCCGGTAAAGAAGAACTTATTTCAAAATTAAACACTGAAATTATTACAAATTTAAAGAAAGTTTATTTAAAAAAAACAAGGAGAAGATAACATGGACCCTGTACCGGTTACAATATTGGTTACAATTATTATTTTTTTAGTAATTTTAGGTTATCAAGCATATAAATAATTACCATGGGGCACATTAAAATAATTTAAATTTTAGTTGTCTGTTTGACTCCAGATTATAAAAACTATCCAATTGGCGATGGTATTTCTTGGCTTTTCATTTTGGTGGATGAAAAAACTCAGTGAAAAATAAAATTGCCTTCTTTTTAATGTGCCCCTAACTTTAAAGGAAAATAAAATGCCAAAAAAAACAGAAGCCGGTATCCTAAAGGATCAGGCATACAAACTTAAAAGAAAAATTAAAAGTAAGCAAGCAAACCTAATAGAAACATTAATAAGTTATATTGACGTGCAAGAGAAAATAGAAAATAGTGAAGCGTTTTCCTCAAAGGATAATACCGATGCCAGCTACGATGGGCAAAAGGCAAAAACTTTATTAGCTAAAATAAAAAATTATCATGTTTAATGCAATACAATTTTGTGAAGACCACAATATAGACTATGCAAAATCAGGCAGATATTACCGTAAAGGGTGGACTAATATCAGATGCCCATTCTGCAAAAGTTCCAAGCATACATTAGGTATACATCACAGGAATAAAAGAACCACCTGTTATAAATGTGGTGGGAAAAATATACATAATGTTATTTGGAATTTAGTGGGTAGACCCCATCATATAATAAAAAAATATACTACCGAGGATACACTTGATCCAGAAATAAAAATGTCAAGTGTCTGCCAATTACCAAGCTGTACATCTTTAACTCATAAGCATTCCGAATATCTAATAGATAGAAATTTTGACCCGCACGAAATATCCTTTCTTTACAATGTAGTATCCGCCAAAAAACAAACAGATTACTATGATAGAATTTTAATCCCTATATATTATAACGGCGTAATAGTAAGCTACCAGGGAAGAGATGTAACGAATAAAAGTGATCTAAAATACATGGCTTGTAAGGAAAAAGATGAAGTCATAAAACACAAACATATTTTATATAACCTTGACAATTGCGGTGACAAAGTTTTAGTTTTGGAAGGGGTAACGGACGTTTGGAGAATTGGAAATAATAGTGTGGCTACATTTGGCACAGGGTATACTCCTTACCAAGTTATTATACTTTCGAAATTTAAGCAGGTTTTTATAGCTTTTGATTCAGGAGCAGAAGCGCAGGAACAGGCAGATAAATTATATTATGACCTAACATGTCTTGGGACAAGCACAGAAGTAATTGATATTAATGGTGATTTCAGTGATCCTGCAAAAATGAGCAATAAAGAAGCAAAATATTTAAAAAAAACACTTGACATTTAAATTGGAACAAAATAAAATGGTTCATAAAGGAGAATAAAATGAAAGAAGGATTCGATTACTTTGTAATAGATAAAACAAGTCTTTGGAATATCAAAGCAAGTATAGACGTTAGACTCATTAAAAAAATATCCAAAAATAAACTTTTAAAACTTGGTAAAAAATTACATGCGGGTTTACAAAAGAAATACGATCGTGTATTTATCTGTTATTATTTACCTGACATGAAAGTTGGCGAAGGAGCATGGGCAACTACACATTTTGACCCTGATATAGAAGTAAATATACTTCCAACTTTTTAAGGGGATGCCATGACAACTTATGCAGACAAATTTATTGAAGAATTAATTGAGGAGGAAAAAATGATAAGTCCGAGTTCATCATACTGTTTTCCATTAGAAATAGCGGGAACCGCAAATGAAGCTCACAGAGAAACACTTATAAATTTAATAAGTGAAATCAATGCCCTTATAGATAAAGAAATAAAAAAAAGCAGAACTTATGCAATTTTAGATTTCACCGAATATACAGCTGATATGCAATTAATGAGATTGGTTATAGTGAAACTAACAGATAAAAATTTTACTGTCAAATGCATGAATATGGATCATAATATATATATGATATCATGGAGGGCGCAAAGAAAATGATAAATAAAATAATGAATTTTTTCCGAAAAACCGAACAAAAAGAAAAAAGATTAACTTACGAAGAATTTATAAAAAAATTAAGAAGGGAAGAAAAACAAAAGGAAGAAGAAAATTTTAAAGAAGAGAAAGACCCAATGGATTGGAAGTTTACGCCTGATAACTCAACGCACTGGAAAAGAGAAAGTTATTGCACCAAATGTATGGCAAAATGCGGTTTTTATGAAGCTTTGGACCATTATTGTGACTCATGTGGAACGTTTTATAGTACTCCATATCATTATCACATGGAAAAAAGATATATTAGAAAAATATGGCACTATGGTAGATGGGTTATCCAGTATAAATATAGCGAAAAAGAATATGAATTAAAAGATGAATATTATTATACAGCTTGTACCGAATAAATAACGGGTCATTAGCTCTAATTGGTAGAGCGCTGGACTCCAAATCCAGTGGTTGTAGGTTCGAGTCCTATGTGGCCCGCCATAAATTTAAAAGGAGAAGGGAATGAGCTATTGCATATGCAAAGACATAAAAAAACATTGTAACGATATGATTTCAGAATATAAAGACCATATAGAAGCAGACCCAAGCAATTTTGTTGCAGCCCAATCACTCGATATATATGAAGAAATCTATGGTTTTTTCACCGAAATCGAAAAAAGTATAGGTGATTTTAATGAAAAATTAGCAAAGAAAGGGAGAATGATCTTTCGAAACAAACAACCAAAAAGGAGAAGGGGATGATAAAAAAATTAGATCATATACTACCGCCGAACTCAATGAAATATTATATTAGCCAGGACGAAATAATAAAATTTCATCCACTCAACAAAGGAAAAAGTGCCATACTTGAAGCGTCTATGGCACTTGTCGCTGAAAGATATCCTGATAAACACGAATTAGGATATCTTGTCAATGCACTTTTACATAAACTATATATGAAAGATAAAAAATAATGCTATCAAACATAATAAGAAAAAGATTACATAAGATACTCTGGCGATGGTTGGCAAGAAATCCACGTAAATTTAAGGATGGTTGGCCCTGGTGGTTTTTATTTAAACACATAGATTTCAACTCATATGATATGGAATGCTTTGCATGTGGTGCATGTGATGCTTGTGAAAACTGTCCATTGGATTGGACAGAAGGTACAAATCTCAAGAGTACATGTACAACATGTAAACTCGATGTTACCTTTTATGGCCAATGGAATGGTAGCATGAATAAACAGCGTAGGTCTGAATTAGCACTTAAAATTTCAAATATGAAATGGAAGGACAAAAAATAATGGAAAAATTAAAAACACTGATACCAATAAACAAATTGGACGAACTTGCACAAACTCAAATTCGAAAAAATTTAGAGTTACCATTCCTTGAAAAAATGGCCATTATGCCAGATTGCCACGCAGGATACACTCTGCCAATTGGCGCTGTTGCGCTATTAGATGGTGTAATTTCACCAGATTATGTTGGATATGACATAGGCTGTGGAATGTGCTGTTTCATAACGGATATCGATGCCTCAGATATCCTATTTGATCACAGATCAAAAGATCAAATATTCAAAAGGATCTACAAAGAAATCCCAATGATATCTGGTACGCATAAATTTTCCAATTCTTTCGAAAGTGCCTCTGGGGATCCAGATCTAAATAAAAAAATAATGGAAAAATATGCAGCCCAGCTTGGTACTCTTGGTGGAGGGAATCACTTCATAGAAATTGGTAAGAATCTCGAAAAAAAATTAGCCATAACTATACATTCTGGATCAAGAAATCCCGGTCATTCTATAGCAGGTTATTATATGAAAAAATCAAGGGAAGAAGACACAGATTTGCCGGATGGATTTTTTCATTTAGATTCTAAATGGGGGAAAAGATATCTTTACGATATGAAAGCAATGATGGATTATGCACACAGAAATAGAACCCTTATAATGCTTGCCGTATTAAATATAATGGAAATCATGGGGCAAGATGGTGAAATGATAAATGAAACGCATAATCATGCCATAGTAGATGGGACAAAAGTGCTGCACAGAAAAGGGGCTACATCTTCATTAAATGGGCAACTTGGTGTTATCCCAGCAAATATGAGAGATGGCGTATATGTGGTTAAGGGACTTGGAAATGAAGAGTTTTTATCATCTTCGTCACATGGAGCCGGGAGAAGAGGTTCAAGAAAATGGGCCAAAACCCAAATAACACTGGATGAATTCGGGGATATGATGTCTGATGCTGGTGTAATGTCAATGGTTACAAAAGGTACATTGGACGAATCTCCTATTGCTTATAAAGATATCGGCGAAGTCATGAGACTTCAGGAAAACGTAGTTATAGAGTCAATTGACTATATACAACCGATAATCAATATAAAAAATTATAAAATGAAAAGGGGGAAAAGATAATATGCCACTATATGAATACGAGTGCCAAAATCCAAAATGTATGGTAGTTGTTGAGGTTATTGAAAAAACAAATAAAAAGAAATATCTAACAAAATTATGTGACCACTGTGGCTGTGCACTAAAGCGCATAATGTCAAAGAATACCTTTAAGTTAAAAGGGGGTGGGTGGACACCAAAATCACCAATTGGTAATGATTTTGACCCAGAATGTGATAGATTAATTGATGAATGTGTAAGTGGTAAAAAAGTGAGATAAAGGAGAGCCAATGAATAACATTATACTATTTATATCAATATGGTTAGGGGTGGGTTTTTTATTGTGTACAATATTAGCTTTTGTTGATTATAAAAATGGAGCCGATCTTAAAGTTCGTGAATGCTGGATAGTATTTGTGACTATGCTGTCAGGGGGATTTGTTTTGTTTGTTGCAATTTATATATTTTTATATGAAAAATATGGGGAATCATTAAAGGAAAGATTTAAAAAAATCGGGGATACAGTCTTAATTAAAGGAAAAACAAAGGAGTAAAAATGGAAATCACAACAATAAAAGCAATTGATATACCTGATGCATGGTTCCCATGTGTCAGTAAGGTTTTAGATGTCGGATTTAAATATGAGATACAACAGGGCTCATATGTTGGTCAAACAAGGTTAGAATTCGATCATGTCACGATATTAATCAACAACCCATACCAAGAGCCATATGATTCAATGTTACCTCAATTACCGGCTCATTTGGGCATCCCTAATCCGGTTGCAAATGGGTATGTTGAAGAGTATATGCCATATTTAATGACTGGCGAAATTAAAAATGGAGAACAATATACCTATGGGAGCAGGATGTGTAATGCTTATGTTGCGTCTCATGAATGCTGTGGCCCTTCATTTTTCGAAGATCAAATAGGGGTTTTTATTGAATTATTAAAAAATACACCAAATACAAATCAGGCTGTATTGCAAATTGCCCAACCATCTGACTGTTTGCTTGAAGATCCCCCGTGCCTTAGACATATCGATATGCGTGTCAAAAATGATACATTGATCTTTTACCCTTATTTCCGGTCCTGGGATTTATGGGGCGGTTTTCCTGCTAATCTTGCCGGAATTGCAGTTTTGCAAAAATATATGGCTGATGAAATTGGTATAAAATCTGGCCCAATTTGTGCAAGTAGTAAAGGGTTGCATTTATATGGATATGTTGAAGAATTGGCAAAAATTAGAACCAACAAGGGGTAAAAATGGAAGATGAAAAACCTAATTATTATGGAATAATGCCCGCAGATGTCAGATATGATAAAAATTTAACTCCAAGTGCAAAAATATTATATACCGAATTTTCTGCCCTATGTAATAAAAATGGATATTGTTGGCCTACAAATAAGTATTTCTGTGAATTATATGGCGTTAGCCAAGTATCTGTATCAAAATGGATAAATATATTAAAGAAATACGGGTATATAGAGATATTTTATATATACGAAGATGGGTCAAAAGAAATTGCAGAAAGACGTATCTCACTTGTTGCGCTACCCCTTAAAGAAAAGTTTAATACCCCCCTTAAAGAAAAGTTTAATACCCCCCTTAAAGAAAAGTTTAAGGATAATAGTATAAAGAATAATATTATAAATAATAATAATACAAGTATTACAGAAAATAAAAACCCCGAAACTTTTGGATTTTTGGACGCTGAAGAATTAAATAAAGAAATAAAGAAATCCAAATCTAAAAAAATTCCAGATGAAATTTCTATTGTTGTAGAAACCCATTACAAAAAACAATTAGAACTAAGACCAAATCAAGTTTCTAGACAAAGTAGGCTTGAAACAAAATCCATTGAAGATTCAGGTGTCTCATTGTTAAAAATATCCAAAAAATTTAATTATGATATTGGAACCATAAAACAAATGTTAGAATTTTCCTTGACAAATGATTTCTGGCAGGATAAGACAACAAGTCTATTGTATTCAAATTTAACAAAACAATGGACCAATGGAATAAAAATAGATTGCCTTTATGATGATTGGGTTAAAAATAAAAGATGTAAAAAAGGAAATAAGATTCATAAACAATATGATCCAAAAAATTCATATGAAGAAACGGATGCATATGGTAAAGAAAATACAGTAGCCGAAATGTAACAAGGGGATTTAAATGTTACCAATAGAAAAAGTTAGAGATTATGATTTTAAATATGGTTTACGATCAGCTGCTAATATTAATATCCCAAAATTATGCAGGTGTGCAAGTTTTGATGATTTAAAATCACCTGAAAAATACAAAATAGATTGGGTTAATGGTGAGAGCATATTATTATATGGCCCAACCGGAACCGGGAAAACTTATAGCGCATGTGCCATTGCAAGATATTTTTATGTTGTGGAAATGGCCATTGTAAAATTTATAGATGTACCTGATTTTATTATGGAATCTAAAAACTTTGAGAGTAATCAAAATTTATATTCTGATTTATTAGGAAATGAACTTATTATTCTTGATGATTTAGGGTCGGAATACATAACGGAATGGTCACTTAATCAAATCGGTTATATGATTAATAAGCTTTATTCAAATGGGGTATCTACAATAATAACAACTAATCTGGCCACAAAAGAAATTGAGGAGAGATATGGTTCTCGCATTTGGTCACGGATTAATAAAATGTGCGGTTTGAAAATTAGACCCACGAAAGTGAAAAGGTAAACATTATGAAAAAATCAGAAAGATATTGTGGAAATTGTTCAAAAAATATCAATTGCCGTATACGAAATACAACTTCTTATCCTTGTGTGCATTGGAAAGCGATAAAGAAGATCCAAAAAACATGTGATAATTGCTCAAGGGCTATTGAAGGATGTAGTGCGGCATCAAATCCTATATTTGATCCTTGTATGTCTTGGAAATTAAGAGTTGAAAGAATGTCCAGATGCGTTAATTATTCCAAACAAAAAACATGCGATATTTATACCCCAGATGGTATCGTCACTACATGTGGCTCACATAAGCCAACTGAAAAAAAAGACTGGTGTGGTTTATGTGCAAAGGGAACCAATTGCAAGGACCGGAGATATTCCATTAACCATCTTGTAAGACTTGCTTATGCCAAACCTCCTTGTTTTGAAAAAAAGAAAAAGTGCCGCAAATGTACGAGAAAATATTGTGCAGGTCGGAAAGCACCATTAGCAACAGAGTGTACATATATAGAAGGATTTAGTGAAAAAAAAGAAAAAGATGTTTATATAAATCTTGTACAAACTGTAAAGGGTTCTATTTTTTCATATGCATTCACAAATAAATTAAAAGCAGCAACAGCATTATATGAAAGCAATGCTACTGTATTGGTGCGCGGTAAAAAAATAACAATACCTTATGGGGAAAAAATACCTAAGCCATCTGATGAATGTGATCATGATATGGGGAGCTATGGCAGCAAATACCTCATATGTGAAAAATGTGAAAAAATAATAAGGAAGGATAAATAATGGAACATAGAATAAAATATCGAAGGAGTATAAATGGATAAACAATATCAAGCAAAAATAAAACAAGGTTCTGTTGTTTCACATGATTTTTCCTTTTTTAACTGGCCTGATTGTAAATGGCCCAAAGGAATGAAACCAGATTCAGAGTTAATATTTAATGTTGAAAAAGGAAAAGGTTTCTTCGTTTTAACCCGTTCAGGATTTGGTGAAATTAGTGGTGAGTACGGAAATGGTAGTCTATTTGTTAGACACCTTAAAGATTTAGAATTTATGGAGTGCGACCACGAATATAAACCCGATGACAGTAATGTTTTATTGGAATGTGTAAAATGTGGAAATATTATTGCGAGTGGATGACTATAAACACGCATGAATAAAGGATTTGTTTTAACGATAAGCGGTGATTATCGGCAGTAGTAAAGTTTTTCTTTACAACTTAAAATAATAGGAAAGAAATGATGGAATTTACTAATTTAATATTATGCTTCATCGGGATATGCGTTGCTGAGATAGCAGATGATGGGATAGCACTTTTGTTATTTGCATTATTCGGATTAATTTGTCTTGGTAATATTTTGGGTAAGGCTATTTTCGGCAACTAAACGTTATGCCCCTAAGAAACAGGTGGACTTGAATTGATACAAATGGAGTCTGGCAGCTTTAAAACATTTGATGACATTAGGATTAGCACTACTGTCAGGGTACGAGTCCGGGGCAGAGGCCGGACAAATAATGTCTTAGTCATGCAAAGCGGAAATCCTGGTGAGGGGTATAACTAACTTGAATGAGGAGGGTGAGGGATAATGGACAATCCTAAAATATCAGTGTGTAGAAGAAAAATGGGTGTAGATGTAGGGTGTTACGACAAATTCGATTGTATCCGTGATTTTATATTTTACATCAACGAGGAGCAAGGTATTGAAGAGGCTAAAGCGTTTTTTAAATCAAAGGGTGTTGTTGATGCAAAGATCGTGAGGCCAAAAATAACTAAAATGACAAAGACCTACAGGCGAAAGTGATGGGTGGATTAAAGATAATGAAGATTATACGGTGAAACAAGCAATGGATGAGGCATGTAAAGGCGCTATGATAAAACCACCAAAACGCTGGCCAAGAAGGAGCCAAAGTGAAAAAACCATATTATATTAAATACAGTTACGTATGGGCGTTTAATGATAAATCTCTTTCATTTCCCTGGAAGAGTAAATATAAAACAAAAAAAGCCCGTGATGAAGCGGCAAAAGCGTTTAAGCGAAAAGGTTTTAAAATTATAGAAATAGGAGAAGATAAATAAAATGAAAAAAATAGCCATGGATTTAATTGAACAGAATAACCCAGGTGGGCATCTTTTATATCTTATTAAATTTGGATCCGAACTTTATGGAACGCAAACACCCGAATCTGATACAGATCTAAAAGGAATTTTTCTGCCATCATTTGAAAGTTTAGTTTTTCGGGAAAAAAACGAAAGTATTAGTTTAACAACTGGCATAAACACCAGTAAAAATGATTCAAGGGATATTGACACCGAACTTTGGTCATTGCAATATTGGTTACAATTGGTATCGAAAGGGGATACTGGAGCCCTTGATTTACTTTATTCAAAAACAAATAGTGACTGTATTATATATAAATCTATCTATATGGAGAAAATATTTAATAACCCACTTTCATTATTTGATCCAAAAAATACAAGGGCTTATGTCGGTTATTGTATAGGACAGGCAAAAAAATACGGTATAAAGGGTTCAAGGTTAGGCGTTATAAAATCGATTTATGAATGGTTACAGGCAAATTATTCATCGATAGATCCTACTCACAAAGCCGGAACACTGTATCCTATGATAGTAGATAGTTTTGGCGATAAATCATATTGCTTTTTAAAAGAACTACCGGGAACGATGTATATTCATGGCCCTCAAACATATCTTTGCTTATGTGGGAAAATGCATCAAAAAACCATAACAATTCAAGAATTTTACGACAGGGTGTCAGACCACTATCAGGTATATGGTGAGCGGGCAAGGAAAGCGGAACGGAATGAAGGGTTAGATTTCAAAGCGTTAAGCCATGCTCTTAGGTGCATCTTGCAATGTAAACAGTTACTTACAGAGGGTAAAATAACCTTTCCATTCACCGGGAAAAATTTAGAGAATATATTAAATATTAAAACCGGTAAATTAAAATGGAACGAAATCAACCCATTAATTGTGAATGGATTGAAGGAAGTGGAGGAACTACAAAAAACAACTTCCGTAAGCGGTCAACACGATGTGAATTACGTTAATGATATCATATTAGATTTTTATAAAGAATAAAGGAAAAATATGCAGATAAGCAGAAGGAAACCTAATCTTGCCGACATTGGTGTTGAAAAAAAGATATTAACATCAATGATAACTAACAGTGAATTTCTTGATGATATGTCGCATACATTCAAAAATAACTTATTTAAGCAAGGGTACATGAATCAAATAGGTTCATGGTGTATCGATTTTTATAAAGATTTTGGTAAGGCTCCTAATCGACATATAGAGGATATTTTTCAAAAAGCTGATTTACCAGATGACCAATCAGATTTAATTAAAAAATTTTTACATTCATTGTCTGATGAATATGAAAGAGCCAAATTGGATTCAGCGGAATATATGTACAAAGATGCCGTTGAATATTTTGAAAAATTTAAAACATTAAACACTTTAAACAAAGCGGAAAAGGCACTTATCCGGGGTGATACAGAAGAGGCTCAAGAAATAATAAGAAATTATGAGCCCGTTGAAGTCATAAAAGTAGATGATTTTGACATATATGACCCAAGGATAGGTGTGTTTTCCGAAGAGGTAAAAAGGCACAATTTTTTATTTAAGCTTCCAGGGGAACTTGGAAAATTTATCGGAAATATAAACAGAGGGGAATTGATTGCAGCTGTTGCTCCTTCGGGAGTTGGAAAAACTTGGTGGTTACAATTTTTAGCAGAAGTTGCCACATTACATGGCGTCAATGTTTTATTTGTTTCAATGGAAATGTCAAAGCACCAAATGTTAAACAGATTTAGATCTTCAATAATGAAAAGGCCAGTTGACTTAGTTGGGAATAAATATTTGTTTCCACAATTCGACTGTTATAAAAATCAAATTGGTGCATGTGATAACTTCAAAAAAATAAACCAGATTAAATTATATAAAGACGGAAAATTACCAGATTTCGATAAGGTTCCATCGGCATATAATGTATGTTCAATGTGTAAGGGTAAAGATGATTTTGACCCGTCTATATGGTACAAAGAAATATATAAAAAAAATATTACAGATGATGATTATGAGGTATTTCATAGAAAAGCAAAACCAGCAATGTGCAGACGTGGTAAAATTCATTTTGTTGAATACCCAATGAGTACATTAACGATGAAGGAATTTAAAGTATATATATCTATTATTCGAAAAAAATTAAATTTTGTACCCGGTTTTATAATAACGGATTATGCTGACAAATTTGAACTTATAAATAGCAATCAGTATCGGCATCAAATTGGTGAAATATGGGGTGGTCATAAATCATTGGCTCAAAGTTTACATGTTGGAGTTGGAACGGCAAGCCAATCTAATACATCTCGTAATCCATATAAAAATATTCAGCGTGGAGATTGGGAAGAGGCAATATTAAAATTAAATTTAGTTGATGGTGCCTTTTCAATTAACCAAAATCCAGAAGAAAAGTTACAAAAGAAATACAGAATACGATCCATGAAAAAAAGATCATCAGGATACAGCTTAGTACATGAATGTCATGTATTAAGTGCATTGGAATTAGGCCGGCCTTGCGTCGATAGTGTTATCGCTGCAATACCCAAAGAAGAATTAAAAAAACGTAAAAAAGAGGATGAAGATTATGCAGAAAAAAACAATAAATAATATTATTTCAAGTAAATTTGACCATTGGCTAAAGAGCGTTAAAGACAAAACCTTAAGGGATGACATACGACTAAATACAATTATAACAGGTGGTTGTATAGCGTCAATGTTTCTGAATGAAGATGTAAATGACTTTGACGTATATTTCACAAATAAAGAAACTGTATTAAATGTAGCAAAATACTACACGGAAAAATTTAATAAAAAACATGGTGGAGCCCACTTAGCAAGAGTTGTAGACGGTGCATTACCGCTTAAAGATCAATTGGGCGAAAAAGCTTGGAAATCTGTAATGTTGGATAACATTGAAAAAGACAGGGTTAAGATTGTTATAAAATCGGCAGGTGTCGCAAGTGAACAAAAAACTGCAAATAGTGCCATTTCAGAAGCTGATGATATAAGTGCGGACGCTTTAAAGAAAATTGCCGATAAAGAAGATGCTAAAAAAGATAAAAAAAATGATCTTTACAGGCCAGTATATCTTTCGAGTAACGCTATAACTTTATCTGATGACATTCAAATTGTTGTAAGGTTTTACGGCAATGCCGATGAAATACATGAAAATTTTGACTTTGATCACTGTATGAATTATTGGACATCTAAAGATGAAAAACTTCATACAAATGTGGAATCTTTAGAAGCAATTTTATCTAAAACCCTTGTCTATAATGGGTCAAGATATCCATTGTCTTCAGTTATAAGAACACGTAAATTTATTAAAAGGGGGTTCCATATAAATGCTGGGCAATATTTAAAGATGTTTTTTCAAATAAGTAGGTTGGATTTAAACGATGTAAATGTTCTTGAGGAACAATTGGTTGGCGTTGATACTATGTATTTTAGGATGTTAATTGAACAGCTTAAAGAAGAACATATAAAAACTCCTAACTTTACTATAGATGACAATTATATATCCACCCTGGTAGATAAAATATTTTAAAGATGATAACTATGAAATTATTACTAACATTAATGATTTTTATGATATGCATTAGCAATGTATATGCATTAGAAAATATAACAATAGGCATAGATTATAAACCAACTATATATGAACAAGGTGATAAATTTATCAATAGTGACTATGGCCATATTTGGGAGCTTATTGAATGGGTATATGTATTTACAGACTCCTTCAATATAGATGTGTATAGATGGAAAATTAAGATACACAACCCACGCATAGATATAGAAATTAATGCGTGGACAGACGATTGTTGGCTTGATAAAATGAAAAAAATTAATTAAAATAGTTCTTGACAAGCCACAAAAAATATGGTAGAAAGGTATTGTATTTTATTAAATTATACATAGGAGAAAAAATATGAAAATAACAAAAGAAATAGTTGCCATTACCTATTCTGAAATGGTGAAGCTTTTTGACGGCGGTGATGACGCACCAGACCCAAAAGATGAAACAAAAAAAAATCTTGAACAATATATTTTGGAAATGGCCACTGATTTAGCTCCTACTGATGTGTTTAGCGCAAAGGCAGCATATGTTTTAGACAGCATGTCGATTAATATTCCACCTGCAACCTTACTTGATTTAGGGGTTGAAGATATCAAAGATTACAATTTTGACATTAAGTCCTCTTTACCAAAAAAATCAACTCCTAAGTCTGGAAAAATATCAAAAGCTGATGCAATAGCCTCTATTAAAGAGGCTAAGGCCAAAAGAGACGGGAAAACCAAACCGGATTCGTCACCTACTGAACCACCTACTGAACAACCACCCGCTGAAGATAAAACATTGACCGAAAACACAAATATGGTTGCAATACCTCAGAAAAAATTCAATGAAGTTTTAAAATTGTTGGCCCCTGGTGTTGGAAATAAAAACTCATTAATTAAAAATGCGATGCATGTTATTTTTGATTATGATTATATATATTCATTCAACGGCCAAATATGCGTAATACAGCCATTAAAGACTAGGGTGAATGGTTCGGTATCCTATAATTATTTAAAGGCCATTATGAGCAAATTTGGGCCTGATGACATAATCGAAATCACAGGAATTGGTGACACAATAGAATTATCTTCCGGTAAGTCTCAATTTACATTATCTATGGACCATACTGCCCCACCTGATTTTAACCTACCTGAACTTCATTGGTCACCTCTTCCGCCTGATTTTTTACAAGGAATTAAAACTTGTCATGATTCGGCACACGGTAATGAAGATCTTGGATTAATATCTTGCATTTATATGAAAAGTGACAAGCTTGTTGCTTTTGATAATGTAAGGGCTATAAAATATACCATGGAAGAAAGTGTCCCGGATGTTATCTATATCCCTAAAAAAGTAGCTAAATTATGTTATAGTAAATATGCGCCAACTGAAATTGCTGTTAATGAAGCGTGGATTTTATTTAGAAATCCATCTGGGGTATGTCTTGCCGCAAAAACTATGTTTGGGGAATATCCGGCAACAAAAAGTATATTAAAGATCAGAAGCGGGGATCTATTTAAATTTAGCAATAAGTCATTTACGGCATTGTTGGAAAGAGCGTCAATAGTTGCCGATGAAGATGATAATAAGGTTAAGAGTGTCGAAATTGAATTGTTCCCATTGAAATTAATCTGCAGAGCCGGCAATGGTGTCGATATGTTTCAAGAGGATCTTGATATCCAGTATACCGGTGCTCAAAGGATGTTTAAAGCGGATCCAAAGGCAATGATTGATATTATTAAGCGCACTGATGAATTATTTATTGATAAAAAAACAGTGGGGTATGCTGGAGAAAATGTTTTTGGTTGCGTGTCTATAATAAGTGTATAAAAGGAGAACGATATGGTTACGGCATTTATTTTTTATATTGCGTGTTTATACGCCATTAAAACAGGTTCTGGCTCTTTATTTCTTGCGCTTATTTTTCTGATTCCCTCTCTTATGGTGGATCTTAGAATAATAGAATTTATTGATGATAAATATATAAAAGGAGAATAATATGGTATGTGCAAAATGTGGTCAATTAATGATAGCTTTTTCCCAGCCTAACGGCAGAACCGTTTATCGATGTGCAGTGTGTATGCACCAAGAAATTAGGTGATATATGAGAAACAATATAGCCTTTGATTTAGATGGTACACTTATTAATTTCTTAAGTGTTTTTGATGATGTTTTGTTTCATAGATATGGGGCAAAACGGATTCTTATGGATAGATTCGCTGCAGTTACAGATAATAATTTAAGCAACGAGAAAATAAGCAACGCCATTGATGAAGCAATGTCATATATTTCTCTTTTGAAGCCAATGCCAGGGGCAGTAGCTTTTGTCCAACAACTATACGATATGACCGGGGAACCCATAAAAATAATAACGGCAAGAAGAGTTAAACATGCAGAAATAACAAATGATGTAATAAGAAGATATTTTAAAGTTCCATATTTTCTTGCTATGGTTAATGATTATAAAGATAAACTTCATTACTTAAAAAATATTGATAATTATGTCGAAGATAGAAGGGCATGTGCTAAATTTTTAGCTGAAAATGGGAAAAATGTATATGTGCCTCTAAGAAAATATAATAAAATTTCTGGTAAAACAGATAATATTAATTTTTTTATTGATTTTTTTGCTTTATCGTTAAACTTAAATAAATTTACTGTGAGGTAATTATGGCCAATTCGTACCCATATGTAAGAATAAAACTTAGTGATAATGACAATGAATGCGAAATAAAACTAGTTACTGAGAAAGAAGAATTTAACATACCTGTTTCACAAATATCTTTATTTAAAAAACATGGTGAAGATATAATGTGTGACGCTAGAATGTACGTTCATGTTGTCGATGGTGTAATCCAACCAAGAGATCTTGAATACAGGATAGATGAAGTGATACATGAGCTAAAAGGCACAAAAGCAAAAGTGGTAAAAGGATAATATGAAAGCAATTCTTAAAAAAGATATAGTTATACCAGCTGGAACCGAATTTCACGAAGCTGCGTTTATTACAGAAAGGCCCGGTGATGGGCATATTTCAGCGGTTTTTGGTTTATCAAATAATACATTTGGTTCCATTGAATATTCTATTGATCCTGCTTGCATTGATGAGATCGAAGAATACTTTCAAATAAAAGGATAATATGCATAATTCACAATTTTGTCATTTACATAACCACAGTCATTTTAGTACTTTGGATGGATATGGATCCCCAGAAAAATATGCAGAAAGAGCCGCAGAAATGGGGTTTAAGCATCTTGGGCTCACAGACCATGGTTCCGTAAGTGGTTTAATAGAGCATCAAACGGCATGTGAAAAATATGATATACATCCAGTATTGGGCATGGAAGGGTATATTGTACCGAATATGCATGAAAAAGATCGCAAAAATGCACATATAAATTTCTTCGTAAAAAATGAAAAAGGATGGGCAACCCTTATGAATATGATGACGGTTGCTAATAACACAGGGTTTTATTATAAGCCCAGGATGGATTTTAATCTTTTGTTAAATAGTGATTTAGAAGGATTAATCATAACTACAGCTTGCGCAGGTTCTTTTTTAAATTTAGATGGTGGAATAGATTTCTTTTGGAAATTACGTGATAAAATTGGTGATAATTTATTAATAGAAATAATGCCACATAACATTGACTCGCAAGAAAAAATACATAAAAAAATAGAAAGAATGATTGACAGGGATCCATTACTATTACCTCAGTTAATCGCCACCAATGATTGCCATTATGTAAAAGAAGAAGACACATTGGCTCAAGAGGTTTTATTGGCCGTTAACAGAAATGTAAAATGGAATAATCCTCATAGATTTAGTTTTGGATTTGACGGATTGTATTTAAGATCTGCGTCTGAAATGCTATATAACCTTAAAACGTTAAATCATTTTTCAACAGATATAATAAAAAATTCAATATATAATACTGTTTCAGTTGCTGAAAGATGCACCTTCACAATTCCCAAAAGAAAAATATCATTACCGGCTATCCCATCCTTGAATCCAAGAGAAAGCGAGACTGACAAAGTTTGGGAAATAGCAACAGATGGTTACCAAAAAATATTTAAAAAAGAAATGGATAAAGAATATTATGATAGGTTATTATTTGAATTTAATCTTTTAAGAAAAAAAGGCTTTTTAAGATATTTTTTATTGGTATGGGATTTGATAAAATACTGTAAAAGCGAAGGAATCCCTGTTGGCCCTGGAAGGGGCAGTGTTGGTGGATCATTGCTTGCTTATTTAATGGGAATAACTAAAATTGACCCATTAAAATATGGATTGTTTTTTGAAAGATTTATTGCAGAGGATAGGGCCGATTATCCAGATATAGATATAGATTTTAGTGACATTATGAGATTTAGGGTTGAAGATTACCTAAAAAAAACATATGGCGAAAATCATATATGCAGCATACCGACATTTATTACCATTAAAGATAGGGGTGCCATAAGAGATGTATGCAGAGTATTTGATGTGCCGGATAAAGAAGTTGACGTGTTTGCAAAATCTATTTGGCGAAATGATACCATTGAAAGCGCCACAAGAAACACTCGCGAAGGTAAAATTTTTTATCAAAAATATAAAAAAGAAGTTGACTTAGCCATTAAATTAGATAAAACAATCAAGGCTATGGGCAGGCATCCTGCAGCTTTAGTCGTGTCAGGGGAAGACTTGACAAAGACTGACAAGACTTGCTTAAGAACCATTAGCGGACATCCAACTGCATGTTGGAGTATGAATGATGCCGAATATTGCGGACTTATGAAACTTGATTCATTATCACTTAATACATTAACGGTTATCGGTGAAGCCCAAAGATTGATCCGCAAAGAAGAAATGTTTTTTGACATAGATAAAATACCAATGGATGACAAAGATGTATTTGATATACTTAGTGATGGGTATACCGCAGGTGTATTTCAAATGTCTTCTGAAACATATGGCGATTATATTACTAAATTACGCATAGATGACTTTAATGATATCGTAGCATCAGCTGCATTAGTTAGGCCCGGTCCAATGGATAGTGGCATGGCAGATGATTACATTGAAAGAAAACACGGTAGTGAGTGGAAAGAATCCCATCCTATTTATGAAGAAATAACAAAGGATACATATGGCGTATGTGTTTACCAAGAACAAATGATGCAAATTATAAGTAAGATGGCAGGTCTTCCATTCTCCACAGCTGATAAAATCAGAAAAGTTATTGGTAAAAAAAGAGATGCGGAAGAATTTAAACCGTTTGAAATTCAATTTATAAAAGGTTGTAAAAAAGAAAAAACATTTTCGGAAAAAGAAGCCAAGCGTTTTTGGGAGGGGTTGTTAAAGTGGGCTCAGTATGGGTTTAATAAAGCCCATTCTGTAGCCTATGGGTTAATAGCATATCAAACCGCATGGCTTAAATACCATTATTCAACAGAATTTATATTGGCGCATTTAACTTATGGTAAAGAAAAATTTGGATTGGTTAGAGAAGCTAAACAACTTGGTTACAAATTTATGCCACCTAAAATAGGGATATCTAAAGCTGCCAAGTGGGTATTTAGTAATGATAAAATTTATGCGCCTTTTGTTTTTATAAATGGTTTCGGAGAAAAGAAAGCAGAACTTATTGCAAAACCTATTAGGTCACATAATTTTGGATTTTTTCCACAAGAGGCTCCTCATGCAAAGGGTGAAGCTGAGATAATATTAAGAAAAATTGGAGCATATAGTCCAGATGAAATCCCATGGGAAGCAAACGATTATGTTGAACTAAAAATATTTTAAGGAGGGGTTATGTTTACTATGAAAAGTATTGAATTTACTGGTTTAAATATATTGGATATTAACAATTTTGTATCTGATAATTACCGTGACCTGTCTGTGTTTGATTTTATTCCTAATAAACAATTTAAATTAGGTAAAAATAGATCAAGCTATACAACAGTTAGCATTAATCATATTTTGTTTAAATTTCAATCTGAACAAGATATAGAAAATATAACGATAAGAAAAATTCGTGAGATGAAAAAAAGACTTGAAACACTTTAAGGAGGAAACCCATGCTTGAAATAACCAAAGAATATTTATTAAAAAAACAGCTTAAGCGAGAAAGAAGAGTAAAATATTTATTAAAAAAACAGCTTGAGCGAGAACAAAAAATAAGAAAGTTGTTAACAACAAATCTCAAAAAGTATATATGGGAACTTGAACCATCTTGTGATAATTGTATGTGGGAAGAAGATGATTATGTGGAGGGTTGGGATTTTCATATGTGTGAGTCTGAATCATGTACCAACTGGATCCATAAAAAATAAAAAATAATGCTTGACATTTAAAATTACCTATGTTAGCTTTGGTATAAAAAAAATAAAGGTATAAAAATGGAACTAAGCAGAAACAACGAAATTTTATTAATGGCTTTTGACAAAGGATACCGTATAAAAAACGGAGAGATACACAGCCCTTTTAATGGAATTATAAAAGGTGGTATAAAAAAATGTAATAACTTAAAATATAAAGTTTTTGGCGTAAGGTATAAACATATTTCTGTATGGAAAACAAGACAGGTTTTTGTTCATAGATTAGTCGCATATCAAAAATATGGTGATCTAATTTTTAAAGGCGGAATGGAAGTCAGGCACAAAGATTGTGATTCCTTAAATAACTTAGGCAAAAATATATTGATGGGCACACACTCTCAAAATATGATGGATGTGGACGCGGAAACAAGATTAAAAAATGCGATAAGCGCTTCTACTAAAACCAGAAAGTTTTCTGATGAAGATGTTTTGAAAATAAGAGAGCGCTATGGTATTTTAAGATCTTATAAAAAAATAATGGAAGAGTTTGATATATCATCAAAGGGATCCTTGCACAGTATATTAAATAGAAAATATGTAACAACTAAATAGCGGGAGGACAGCATGGAGCGGACTGTGCTTTGGAAGCATGGCAACGGTAGGGTCGATACCTACTCTCCCGACCAAAAATAAGGGGTAAATATGTTTGATAAAAAATATAGGCCAAAAGAGTTCAAAGATATAATCGGAGAAACAAATAAAATAGTTGCCAGAGCTATAGATGGGTTTATTGTAGATAATAATTTATCTCATTCATTATTGTTTACTGGTCCACGCGGAGTAGGTAAAACAACAATAGCGAGAATCATAGCAAATAAATTAGGTTGCAGAGTGGACGGGGTAAATTTATTAGAAATAAATGCAAGTGATGACAGGGGGATAGACAAGGCAAGGTCTATTATCAGCGATTCAAGATATATGCCACATATTGGTGATAAAAAGGTGTTTATCCTTGATGAAGCGCATCAGATTACCGAAGGTTTTTCCGAAGCTAGTTTGAAATTAATTGAAGAACCACCTGAACATGTATATTTTATACTTTGCACAAGTAAACCCGATAAGATAGATGATGCCCTTAAAAGCCGGCTACAAGCTTACAAAATGGCACCATGTAACAGCAGAGAAATTGGGACAATGCTTAAGAAAATATGCGAGAAAGAAATGATAAATGTCTCAAAATCAATTATAAATTATATATCTGTTAATTCCGAAGGTATACCAAGAGAAGCTTTAATTTCCCTTCATAAAATATCTGGATTAGATGAAAGTGACGCACTTGATTTACTTAGGCAAGATCTTGCCGATGAAGAAAATTTCAAAGCGTTAATTGGTGCTTTAATGGATAAAAGTCCATGGAAAAGGACAAGGCATTTGGTAAGAAAATGTGGAAATAATTCTGAAAAAACAAGAATTGGTATATTATCTTATATTTCAACATGTATCTTAAATAAAGATAAAGTCCATCCTCAATGGATGCTTATCCATGAGGCATTTAATGAAAGCTTCAAACCAATGGGTAGAGATGGGTTTAATGGGTTAATATTTGCGTGTGCCATGTGTGCAAATGCCGATGGGGCATAGTTCAACTGGCAGAACAGCGGGTTTTGAGCCCGTATGTCGAAGGTTCGAGTCCTTCTGCCCTATCCAAAAAAGGAAATTATGTATTTTACAAATAAAGAAATAGAAGCGATAAATAAATTATATCCTGATTCATTTAGATGTAACGGGTTTAACACTAAAATCACACCGTCACAATGTAAATTAAGACAGGAAAACTTTAACTGTAAAAAAAAGGAATGTGGATATGACGGCAGAGGAAGTATTTATGATAGTGGTAATACTACTGTGGATATTCACAATGTGGGTATCAGGCGATTAAATTTAAAAAGAAGGAAACAATAATGGAAAAGGTAGAATTAATTCCCCAGGATACATTTGTTGAAGATGTAGCAATTGATCCAGATAGGTTAGATGAGTTATGGATGGAACAATCTCAAGTATTTGATAGATATGCTGAAAATTATGCCGATTTAATGTTGTATAGAGATGATTTTATGATAGGGTTAACCGCTATTAAATCAAAGTATATGAAACTTATGGCAGAGGAGCCAAAGAAATACGGGCTCAAAAAAACAACAGATGCCAATGTTTCAGTCGCTCTAACCCAAATCCCTGAATATGTCAAAATGTTAAGGGAATACAATAAAATTAACCATGATTACAATAAGGCCAAGGACAGAAAGGCTGCTTTGATTCAAAAAAAAGAATCACTTCAGAACATGGTAACGTTACATGGACAAGGATATTTTGCTGGACCTTCTGTGCCTAGAAAATTAGAATCTGGTAATAGACTCATTTCACAAAAAAGTAGCAAAGAAAGTGTTAGTATAAGAAGAAAATATAATTTAAATAAAAAAAATGAATAAGGGAGGGAACCATGAGCGCAAAGAAAAATAGATATGCAAAACTTAAAGAAAGGTCAAGGCGATCAGCTAATAGAGTTGAAGAAAGAGATGCTGGCTCAAAAAAGAAACTTATCTTTATTGACATAGAGAATCCTGATATAATAGGTGACGATCCTGTTAATCTTTATAAGCCAAGATACACAACTGGTAAACAAAAAAATAAGATAGACATTCTCCCGTTTAACATTTCTCAGGAATGGTATAAAAAACTATTATCATATAATAAAGAAACAATTGGCCTTGATGTCGGAGACGCAGATTATAAGCTTGAAATCGCAATCCATACTTTTGGGTCAAAAGGCAACTTGAGGCAAGAATTGTGCCATAGAGAATCTTTTGGCGGAAACTGTGAAATTTGCAACAAAATGTTTGAAGTATACAAAATGGAACCAAGAACAAAAGAAACCAAAGAATATGCCGATTCCCTTCAGCCAAGTTGGAGAGTTTTTTACAACGTATATGATTATGAAGACCCCGACAAAGGTATACAAATAATGGAAATGGCATTTGGTAATTTTGAAAAATATTTAATGCCGGCAGCTGGCTTAAGTACAGACGCCATTGAAGATGACGGTGATGATGATCCAGTATACTTTTTTGATTTAAAAGACGGTGCAACTTTAAGTTTCTCAGGCATTAAAGAATCTTATGGTAACATCGAATATGTTACCGCTACAAGTTTTGATTTTATAGAAAGAGAAGAACCATATAATGGAGATGTTGTTAACGAGACTTACCCGTTAGATAGAATGATTCATATTTCAACTGAAAAAGAAGTTACTTCTGCTTTTATCAACCAATTTGAAGATGATCCAGGGCCACAAGAAGATGATTCACAGAAAAAAAATGCTCCAGTTGATACAGATGATGATAGGCTCCATTGTCCAGAAGGCGGTACATTTGGTATAGACTGCAATGAACTTGCAGAATGTAAAAAATGCGGTATATTTGATAAGTGTGCGGTTGAACAAGTTATGTCAAAAAAATCTAAGCCGGAAAAAGAACCGGAAAAAGAACCGGAAAAAGAACCGGAAAAAGAACCGGAAAAAGAACCGGAAAAAGAACCGGAAAAAAGAACAAGATCCTTCGGCAAAAGGATAAAAAAAGGATAAATTAGTCAGTTTGTAATCCACTGGGGATTATTATATACTAAATAGGGGTGGATGGTAAGCGCCCCTATTTTTTTAGGAGCAGATATGGTTAGAAAATTAAAAAGAAAAATAGAAAAGAAAGCAAAGACAGAAACAAAAATAAAAACAGTAACAGAAACAAAAGAGTTAGAAGAGATATTTTTATCTCTTGGGGTTACATTGGTAAATTGCGGGTGTAGTGATAGGCCAGATGGTGGCTTTAGAGGCGGAACAATAAACACGGTTTGTGGCGCTTCCATGTCTGGTAAAACAATATTGCTCTTGACTGCTATGGCAGAAGCAGCAAATGACCCAATTTTTGATGGGTTTGAATTAATATATGATGATGGAGAGGAAGCATCAAATTTTAATATTAAAAAATTATTTGGGGAGAAAACTGCAAAAAGATTAAGGGCTCCACTTGAAGAGTCAGATGGAACGCCGATTAATTCAAATACGATAGATGATTTTGGTGCATCAGTAATAAATTTGTGCAAAAATGATACTAAATTTATATATATATTAGATTCACTTGATTCTCTATCTTCATCTGAAGAGATTGAAAGAGAGTATGCAAACGCCATTAAGATTGCAAAGGCTCAAGGTAATCGAGAATTGGCAAAAGATCTTAAGGATGGTTATCATACTGAAAAAAGTAAAAAAATTGGAATGATTTTAAGAACCATAAATGGAAAAATAAAAAATACCGATTCTATTTTGATTATAGTTCAACAGTTAAGGGCAAATATAGGTAGAAAATTTGCTTTTGAGCCAAAAGAGATAACATCTGGCGGGAATGCACCATTTTTTTATTCAACAATCCAATTAAAATTATTTAACTCATCTAAAATAACTGTATCATCTACCGATAATACAGAAATAGGGCACAAAACAAGAATTGATATTACTAAAAATAAAACCACAGGTAAAAGAAGGAGCTCCATTGTATCTATATATGATTCATTGGGAATAGATGATATCACAGCCTGTTTAGATTTTCTAATAGAGAAAAAATTTGTAAAAAATGCCATAGACAAAAAAGGAAAAATAAAAAAATTAACCTTTATTATTCCTAAATTTAATATTGAAGGGTCAAAAGCCAATATAATTTCCCAAATAGAAGAAAAAGATCTATATTATGAATTAAATAAGTTTACTGGTGAATGCTGGAATGAATATGAAAAAAGTATTGAATTAAGCCATAGGGCAAGAAGGTATAAATAATGACTACTATGATAGTTGATTGCAAAAACTTAGCAATGTCGACTTTGCATTCTACCGGAACTGAAATAAACGATAACAAAACAGGTATAATTTATGGGTTTCTTGAGAAGCTATTAAATTATCAAGTGATAATACAAGCTGATAAATTTATTTTTTGTTGGGATTCAATCCATTATTTCAGGAGAGATATTTATCATAAATATAAAATAAAAAATATCAAATATACCGAAGAAGAAGCAAAAGACCATAAAGAAGCCTTAAGGCAAATGGAAATTTTAAAAAAAGATATATTGCCAAGGTTAGGATTTAAATATGTGTACGAACAATATGGTTTTGAGGCTGATGATTTAATTGCTCAATATGTAAAAACTGCACCGCAAGATGAAGAAATTGTTATATTATCTTCAGATAAAGATTTATGGCAACTTATAGAAAGGGACTCAAATAGGATAAGATGTTACAGTATATCCTCAAAAAGATTTTATTCTGACAGTGATATCTTTGAGGAATTTGGTGTCCATGCAGACCGATGGGGCGATGTAAAAAGTATTTCTGGTTGCGATGGTGACAAAGTTGACGGAATAGTTGGTGTTGCCGATAAAAGAGCATCAAATTTTTTAAGAAATACCTTGACACAGGGAGAATTTTATGGTAGGATTGTTTCAGATGAAGGAAAGAAAACAATTAAATTTAATAAAAGATTAGTTATTTTACCATTTAAAGGGAAAAGGATAATAGATTTAAAGTGTAAAAATGTTGATTTACAAAAAATAGATTTTATAATATTTTTCCGTGATTATAAATATTTTTGGTGGCTAAAAGGTGCAAAATTAAGCAAATGGTTTAAAACATTTAATTTAAAATAGGAGAAAATATGAATGAAATAGTAGACAATATTATGGAAAAACATAAAGATTTTATAAATAGTGTAAAAAAACAGCTGAAAGACCCTGATTCTATAGTTAACGCTCTTAATGGCAATGGTGATGACCTTCTAAAGATAACAGATGAAGAAAAAAATGAAATATTAGAAGGTTTTTTATTGGGATTTTGGAAATTGTTTTTATCTGCACAAAATTTAGCGTTGTGCGGAGATATGAGTGCCTTTTGCGTTTTTGTAATGCTATTTGGGTTTGCAGAAATTAGTAATGAAAAAACCACCAATAAAGATTTGATGATTTTTGCAAATGATCTTTTAAAAATATATAGCAAAGGTGGCTCTGATGGCAAAGGGAAGTAACTTCGAGAGAGAAATCTCTAAAGAATTATCTTTATGGGCTTCAGACAACCAAACTGATGCCATTTTTTGGCGCAGTGAACAATCTGGGGGTAGGGCCACTATTAGGGCAAAACATGGCTTAAAAACGCCAAATTCAGCTGGTGACATAGCATTTATTGATCCGATTGGCAAACCTTTACTTGATGTATTTGTTTTAGAGTTAAAAAAAGGCTATGGTGGCAAAAAAAAATTAAAAAAACAAGTTATAAAAGATTTAATTTCTGATATAACCTTTTATAAAACTTCGGATAAAAAAGAGCAAAAAACAATTATATCGAACACTAAACAAAAATTGACTCTTAAACAAAAACAAACTTGGAATTCTAAAAAAGGTGGTTTTGATTACTGTGAATATATTATGTCAAAGATCTATAAAGAAATAAATAGATCTAAGGATAGTGGCCGGATAAGCGTTTTAGATATCGTTGATTCAGATACCAAAAATAACATTTTGATAGATTGGGTCACTAAAGTTAATGAAGAAGCTGTATTTCACGAAATAATGTCTTGGATGGTTATTTTCAGAAGAGACAATAGAAAAAAATGCGTTATGTTGCCAGTTGAAGCCTTTAATATTTTAAATAAGGTGCAAAGAGATAATTTTATTTTTATAAATAAATTCATTAAAGTAAATATGAAATCCGGCATTGGAGAAGTATATATATTCGATTATATAGATTTTTTTAAATGGTTAGATTTTAAATCAATTAAACAGGTAGCCAGGGGTACATAATGACAAAAAAACAAATTATAATTGTAAACGGTGTTGCAAGATCTGGCAAGGATACATTTGTTGATAATTTAAAAAATGCGATGCCAAATAGACATATTTTTGGTATTTCCTCTATAGAAGATGTTAAACGAGCCATAGTACACCTTCGACCGGTTAACTCTTCAAAAAATGATAAATATAGAAAATTTTTATCAGATGTTAAAGATGCATGGACAGAATATTGTGATGGACCATTTAAGTCTATGGTAGCTAGGATCCAAAACTTTAAGATCGCGTTTAGCAATTGTATCATTACTGTAATGGTTAGGGAGCCAGATGAAATAAAAAAACTAAAAAATTATTTTGGTGATGAATGTGTCACTGTTTTGGTACAAAGAGATACGGATCACATCCCAGATAATCACGCTGATGCCCTTGTTAATAATTATAATTATGATTATTATATAGGTAACAATCTCACCCTTGATGCCTTTAAAGCTTCGACTAAAACCTTTATAGAAAAGGTGCTGTTATGATTATAAAATATGAAAACGCAAGAGATATATTAGACACATTGGATATTTTATTATTTTCAAATAAAGGGCCTATTAGTACCATTGTAAAATTAGCTACCCGGTCAACATGGAGTCATGTGGCTGCAGTACTTAAAATAAGAGGATCTCTATATTGTTGGGAGAGCACTACACTCAACGAAAGTGAAACAGTTAGCGGTGTTGTTAAAAAAGGAGTCCAGTTGACACCTTTATATAAACGGATTGCGGATTATAGTGGCGAAGTTGCCTTCAGAACCATAAACATCAATAGAGATAAAGATTTTTTGGTAAAACTTGACGCCTTTAAGAAAAAAGTAGATAATTTAAAGTATGAAGAAAATTATTGGGAATTATTTAAGGCTACCTTTGATGTCGGAAGAGGATGGAGAAATAGGGAAAATTTAGAGACAATATTTTGTTCAGAATTGGTTGCTGAAGCACTCCAAGTAACTGATATTATATCAGATTACCCAGCCTCCAACGAATATACTCCGGCAAATTTTGCCGATAAAATATCATTTGCGCCTGGATACCACTTCAATGATTCTAAACCAATTTACATTGAGGCATAAAGAGGATATAAAATAAGGCAATGGGGATGGTTAAATGTATAAAATGTGGAAATGAAATGATTAAAATTGAGGCATGGAACTCTGGTCGGATTTGGTATTGACGAGAAGGGACGATTATCGTAGGATGGGAAAATGAGAGTTTATTATTTTGGATGTTGGGATAGAGTAGGTCAGGAGTTAAAAAGGAGGAAATAATTGACTCATACAGAATTAGTTACCAGGGCAGAAAGATGGTTAAGAAATACATTCCATTGCAGAGTGGTTTTGAGTGAGTTGGTCGCACTAACCCCAAACTGTGAAACCCCTGATGCCATTGGATGGGTTCATAATCGTCCAATTTTAATTGAATGTAAAACGAGTGTTGCGGATTTTAAAGCTGATTTAAAAAAAATTTGTCGTCGACGTAATGGTCTACGAGGTATGGGTAATTGGAGATTTTATTTAACTCCACCATATTTATTAACTAACCAGGAATTGCCTGAAGGATGGGGGTTATATGAAGTCCATGGAAAAAGAGTCAAATATATAAAGGGCTGTAAATATACTAATTCTGGTCCATCTCCATTTAAAAGTGATCGTGATAGCGAGGTGGCAATGCTTGTGTCTGCTTTGGCAAGAAAAAAGGATGGTTCGGAGTGAAAACGCCAAGGGTAAGATTTTGTTGGGATTGTGGCCGACAGCTTTGGGGTAAACATCATTTTGAAATGGTAATAGATGGACATCAAAGGATTCTCCATAAAAGTTGCGCCAGAGAAAGTTATCCGATGAAATATAAAAAAATAATGGTTATGCAAAAACAAACTAAAATAGATGGTCGTCGTAAACCATTATAAACAAAGGATTCATTTTGACGATAAGCGGTGATTCTCGAAGGAGTGAAAAAATGTCAAAAATAGATAAAATAAAATTAAAAAATTTCAAGTCTCATCAAGATACTGTAATTGAACTATCAGATGGGATTACGGCTATACTTGGTGACCCACAAGATGGTAAATCAAATATTTTAAAATCTTTAAAATTTGTGACAAAACATAGGCCAACTAAATTTGACAGAATCATCAACAATACCACAAAAGATAATGTCCTCAATGTTACCTTGGATGTTGAACATAATAAAAAAAATGTACCTATTTCTTTAACTAAAACAAAAAATGGATCAGAAGTTTTAACTGAATACCAAATAGGAAATAATGAGCCATTATCCACAGTTGGTGTAAATGTTCCCGAAACGGTATCAAGTATGTTGAATCTATCAGATATCTACATGCAAGAACAAACCAGTGAACCTTTTTTAATCATGTCATCACATGGGGAAGTTTCGAAGATAATTAACAAAATTGTTAATCTGGATCAAATAAACAGATGGATAAAAAATATAAAGAGTAACCTTAGTAATTTAAATAGTGAGCTTAAAATAGTTAAAAAGGATCATGGTGCCCTATTAACAAAAATAAAATCATATGACACAGTTGACGAAATGGAAGCAGAGATATTAAGGGCTGAAGCTCTACAAAATGAGCAAGATGAATTAATTTATAGACGCAAAACTTTACAGGAAACATATTCGGCCCATCAAGCAACATACGCTAAAATAATTAGAGAAAAATTAACTGTAACTAAATTAGATGATTCTTTAAAGCAAATAAAAAGATTGCAGAAAAATTTTTCAGAAGATAAAGACAAATATTATTTAATTAATGGTTTTGTTTCAAATAGAAAAAAATTACAAATAGAGAAAAATGATAATAATCGCGTTAAAAATGGTTTAAAAAGCATAAAAAGCTTGCAAGAACAACTTTTAGAGAATAAAAAAACGCGGGATTTAATTAATTCGTTTATTTTAAATAAAAAAGTATTAGAAAAAACAGTAAAAAGGTATCTTTTAATCAGAGATAAGTTAGAAAAAATTAATAGTTTAATTAAAGAAACTAAAGTTTTCAAAAATACGATCATAATTATTGGTCAATATGTTAAGACTGCAGAAAAATTAAAAGTTGAATCTCAAAATCAAAAAGAAATATTGAAAGAATACAGGCAACTTCTTACTGAAGCGAAAGTGTGCCCCACATGTAAAACCACAATAACTAAAAGAAAAATAGACACCATCATAAAGGGTTTATAATGAAGCTAATATTATTGTCGGATTTTCATTTAATGTCAAAAACACCAGTATCAAGAACAGATGATGCATTTATCACTAGTTTTAATAAATTCAACTATATTATCGATTATGCAAATAAAAACAATGCACATATTATCCAGGCCGGAGATCTTACACATGCCTCAAGAGATTATAATACATTGCACCAACTAATAAATTCTTTAAGTATGTTAGATGATGGGCTAAACCTCTATACAATATGGGGGCAGCATAATCAATACTATCGTACAAAAAGCAACGATGCTACAACATTGGGAATTTTACACAGTATAAAATTATTAAATATATTAAATAAAGAAAATACAATAATATATGACACTTATGTGCCGGCCGTCAATGTTTATGGTTGCTCATGGGGAGAAGATGTTCCGCCACCAGAAGAGGCAGACACCTTTAATATTTTAGCAATACACGAAAGTATTGGCACTGAAAGACTATTTCCAGAAGATGATCCAATAGATGCTGAAATATTTTTAAGGGAGGCAAGAGAATATAATATTATTCTATGCGGTGACATTCATCGACAATTTCATATTGAGCTTGACGGCCGGCACATTTTAAACACTGGTTGCGCCTTTAGATATTCGGGTGGGGAGTATGAATTAAATCATAAGCCAGGGTTTTTTTTAATTGATTATGATACAAATAATTTAAATATTTCATGGGAAAAAATACCACATGAATCATCTAAAACTGCCATGTCGGTTGAGCATTTAAAATCTGAAAAATATTTAAATGCATCGGTTGCAGAATTTATTAATTTGGTTGATGAATACCAGAAAAAATCAACGGATCCTAAAAGAGATATAAGAGAATACTTACATAAAAATAACATAAGTGAAAGTATAAAAAATATTATATTTAAGGAGATGGAAAATGATTGAACGAATAAAAAGATTAGAGGACCAATTTGCTGAATCAAATAAAAAAATAGCTGTGTTAGAATCAGAAGAACAGAGATATAAGGCTGCAATGGACGAATTGGGCATAGAGATAGATGACGAAACTATTAACGAAGAGTTAGAAGCGCTGGATTTGAAAATTAGCAAACATGAAAAATTGATAAATGATATTTTATTATCTGTTGAAGAAGGAATGGGTGAATAGTATCTATCGCTATCAATATGAAAAATTTATCAAGGCTTTTTACACAAAAGAGGAGATTAAATATAATGGCGAAATGGTTCAGGTTATTGGCTTTTCAAAATTAAATAAAAATAAATCATGGATTGAACTTTCAAATGGTAAAACGGTAAGATCTTCGTCAAATTTAAAACATTTGGAAGACATTGAATATAATTGGGAAAATGTTGGTCAATATACCTTTTCCAGTGACAAAGATAAAATAAAAAAATATGAATTTGATACTAAAACACTAGTCGGGCTCATTATGGATTTAATATTATTTATAGAAAGTTATAAAAAAGTTTTAGATGCAGACAAAGTAGCTATTTTAATGGAAAATATCGCAGATACGTTTGAAAAAATAAAAAAGGATAAAAGAGATGGATGAAACGAAAAATATATCTTGTGCTTACTGTAAAGAAAAATATGAAATAAAAATAGATAGTGAAAAATTTAAGACATGGATCAGAGAAGATATCCCACTGTCAACACTTTTCCCAAAAATGTCACTAAACACACAATTATTATTAACCAAAGGTATTTGTTTAAGTTGTACCGGTGGCATACCTGAAAATTTTAAAGGAACTTTAGATGATGGGTGAAAACAATTCTACTTTATCAAAATTACGCAGTAAAATTGATGAATTAAAAACTGAACGCAATACCTTGATTAATTTGGCAGAAGAGAAAGCTGATAAAATTGATGAATTAAATAATGGTGTAGAAGATCACACAAAAGCAAGAGAATTACTATTGAATATATTGGCAAATATTCAGGGAGATTTTTCAAAAAAAGTTGAGGCACTGGTAACAAAAGCTATTCAAATAGTTTTCTCTGACAGAAATTTTGAATTTAAATTATTATTTGAGGAAAAAAGAAATAATATAGAGTGCCGGCCAGTTATTATGGAGGACGGTATAGAATATATTCCAAAGGATGACCTTGGAGGCAGTATATTAGATGTTATAGGGTTTGCCCTTCGTGTGGTACTGATAACTTTAGAAAGGCCTAAGAAGAGGCTATTTATAGCCATGGATGAGCCATTTAGATGGTTAGGTAATTTAAGGCGTAAAGCTGGACTTATGGTAAAGGAAATTTGCAAAGGGTTAAGGCTGCAGATTTTATTTGTGACCCATGATAAGGATTTAGTTGAAATAGCCGATAAAGTTTACCACATTGGGCACAATAAGAAAAAAGGATCCTGGGTTTATAACGTACATTATAATCCAAAATAAATATGAGAAAAATTATTCTAAAGGTAAAAAAAGATAGTGATATATCTACTGAGGATTTTTTTGAAGAAATAAAAAAAAATTTAATAATAAAAAAAATTAAATTTAAAGGTATACTGATAGAAATTAAAACTAAAATTGCTTATGTATGGGACGAAATATGATATATATATTTAAGTGTGGTTGCGAAATTAACGTCACACATATAAGTAAAATTAAAAGAGGTAAACCAAGTACACATAAACACAGTGGAGCCATATGCATCAAGCATCAAGAAAGATTAGCATTTAAAATCATAGCCTGTGAACGATGCAAAAAAAACGCAAAGGTGCATTATAGATATGGCAGGAAACTTTGCGATAATTGCTTTAAAATAAAATTTCCCTGGAGATTTAAGCAAAGAAATAAAGAAAAAAGAAATAAAGAAAAAAAACCTGAATGTAGCGCAAAAAATTGTAAAAGGCCAATAGGTAAGGGTCTTAAATATTTATGTACAAGATGTTATCAAAACAATACAGAATCGGAGGTTAACAAATGTTTGATGTAACAATTAGTATAAATGGTGTGAATATTCATAAAATTTATGGTCATAATCAAGGAGAAGTTGATATTTTTAAAGAGCCCGATATATGTAAATATTATTATGAGCTTTATGAAATTGGAAAAGGGAATCTTAAAACCGGAAATACGACACATGCGCAAAGTGACGGTATGCTAAAGCTGGCCATCAAATTATTAAGAATGGCAGAAAAAGAAAGAGTAAAAAACATTAAAAAATTACCTTAATCTAATATTATCCTATCTATTCCTTCAATTTTACCATCTCTTATTTTGGCAATTGCGAAACCAAGTTCTAAAGGATTGTATCCAAATCTTTCAGCATACCCGGATACATTATCACCATATAATTTATAGAAACTTCCTGTATTAACATACCATCTATTATCCGGGTGAACATAGCTTTCATTGTCCATACCTTTTAGTGTGTATTTTTGCTTAATGCGGTTATTTTTAGAAGTTAGGTACAGTTGGTCTACAGGTTCGCATATCAGTAATCTATGGGTATGACCCATTGTTTGTAATGCGCAATCACCTTGTTTGAGTGACATTTTTTTCTTAAGAGAGAGTTTCATGGCAGCTTCTCTTCTTAACGGATCATCAGCTACACTATTTATACTTCCGAACCCATGACTTGCAAATTGTTTAAATAAAAATTCACCAACATCAGTCCTATATGTAATAATTGCTGTATAAGTCCCATAATGTATATTGAGTTCATTGCATATCCATTCAGCTAAATCTCCATGGTTTTTATCTAATTTAAACTCATGATTTCCAATAAGATTAGTTATAATTTTATGTCTAACTGGCTTAAATAACCTGACAACTTCTGTTGCTTGCTGTAGTGGTTTTGAAAATTCATTCGATGTGGTCCCTTCGTGGAATCTATGGTCATCTGGTGTTATTGCCTCAATGCTATCTCCATGAAGAAGCAAAAAATTAGTTGATACCTTACAATAATCTTTTTGCGCCATTTCTATCATATTAACTATACCGTTGGTATGACATAAGCTACTTCCTAAGTGAAAATCACCACATAAAAATAAATTAAAATCTCTTGGTACAACTTGTTCAATATGCTTCATAATAAACCCCTTTTATCTTAACTGCTTTGTATTACATATATCTTCTCTACAATTAATACATGTTATGAATCCATGATCGCAATCATTATTTAATAAATGCCCACAACTCACGCATTTGCCTTCAGCCATATATTTTTTTTTAAGTTTTCTTGAGGATAGAACGTAATTAGGGTGTTTAACTCTATAATTTTTAGAGTTGGTAGCTTCTTTAAATAAACAACTTGAACATTTTACTCTATCTTGTTCAATTTGCTCTTTGTTACACTTCGAACACATCATAATATTGTTATTAACATAAACAGCGTTAAGTGTCAAGTATTATTTTATTATTGCATTATCACTGTTGTTCCCGCCTTAAAAGTTATTGAGGTGCCAGAACCCATTGCGGCACTTGCAGACCCACTACTATTAAATAAATATCCTGAAGCATTAGTCTCACCTGACCAGTTTGTTACATATAAATAAATATTCTGTCCAGTATCTAGACCTGTTGTATTTTCTTGAAATGTTAATTCTTTCTATATGAACCGTTTCTTATTTCGTCAATTTCATCTGTTGTCAAAATATCTTTAAACACAACCACTTCATCAACCATTCCATCTAACCAATCGCTATAACTAGTATCGGCTTGTTGCGCGCCCAATATAACTTTTGAAGCTTCAGTCCAAGACACAGGGTCGGTAAAAGTGCCCGTTGCATCAAAATCTAAAAAATCTCCAACCGTATCATCCCAAATTCTAATGCGATAATTATCACTACTATCTAATGTAATCCCTATATGATACCATTGGGCATTAGTAAGAGCTGTGCCATATGCAGGGCTATTAGTTTGAAAATCTGTTCCACTGTCTTTCCCAGTTTGAAGATATATTTTACCATCATCACCTTCTAATTTAACTCTCCATGAACGATTACCTCCATTCGGATCATATTTTGAAAAAATTGTTTCATCATCACCAGTTGCACTTTCTGGTCGAAACCAAAGACAAATAGACAAATTTGCGCTACCACCACTTACCTTCCCTGGGAATCCACTATCCAAATCAGTATCTTCTATATATAATGCATCGGTGTCACCAGTTTCAAAATCAGCAGAGGCAGACCATTCTTTATAATAAGTTGTCTCTTCAGCCGGTGCGTCAAATATAGTGAAGTCGTTATCACCCCTAGTGTCTACTATTTGCCCAGCTCCGGTTTCTAAACTCCAAAGACCAACACAATTGGAGTCTGCTAAAAAATTATTTCTGGAATTTATAGCTACCCCTATTGCCTCATTAACTGAAAGTAATCCGACAGCCGTATCAATGTCTGCATATGACGACAAAGAACTTAAAAGCAATGTTAAAATAATTAATACTCTCTTCATAATGCCCCCTTTTTTATTGTATCTTCATTGAAGTACCAGCACCAAATATTGCTGACGTACCTGTACCTAGTGTGCTTGTGCCAGTATCTGAAAAAACAAATCCGCCTATCACCCCACCTGATCTGCCAGCATCCACAAAACCAGAATTGGTTTCAATCGTGTAAAATCTATTTCCTGCAACACCAGTCCTTGTTATAGCATGTGGATTTTGATTAACTTGATTGCCGAGCCAGTTCGCACCACTATTATGATTTGGTATATCCCCTGTGGTCACTGCTGCTATATAAGCGTTGTAATCCCAATAATCAGGGTAGTTGTCGTAGTCAGAGCCGCCACAAATATAATAATCACTAATACCGTACAAGGCGTTATTATATATTTCACCTAATGTGTTTGATCCATCAGATTGACATCTTAAAAATAATAAATCAGTAGTACCGTTATAAATCACATTGTTGTATATATCTAAATTTTGTATTTCTCCCACTTCTTGATAAAAAATAGTGTCCACGTTATCAAAAACATTATGATGTATATCTATTCCATTCGCTAAACCAAATCTAAACGCCTCAGAATATGTGCCACCTGTTATATCTTCAAAACGACAATATCTGATTTCAAAATCTGTTACTGTCGTACCAGATTTGCCATTTATAACACCTGATGCAACAGGTCCATTCCCCATGTCGTAAAATCTACAATATTCAATTAATAAATTATCAACTGTGCCTGGATATGGTTTTACTGCATGATGTGAACCCTCAAAGTAACAATTTCTAATAGTTGTATCATCACCACCTGCCCGAATAATTATATTCATGTCACCACCTTGGCCACCTCCCCACTGATCACAATCCCCTCCAACACCGAAATCACAATTTTGAATTATACAATTAGTTCCAGTATGTATCACCCAGCAACCAGTAGTGGATGTTAATCCATCAACAATAATATAATTTCCTCCTATTACAAAAGAATAGTCAAGCTCCCCTCCCTGAATGTCTATAACTGCTTCATCATCAGCGACGATAGCGATATAATTAGATACTGTCCCGCTTACATCAAAATAAGTAATAGGGCCGAACTCATTTCCAGTGCCTAATGTGTTAACTGGATAAGTTCCTGTTTTAAATTTGAGGGTATCTCCTGGCCCCATATTATCAGCAGCATGCCCAAGGGTTAGCCAAGGAGCACCACTTGTTCCATTATTACTATCACTCCCTGCTGGAGATGCTGCTGAAGGAGCAATATAAAAAGTTTCATCCGGCGAATCTTGATAAACAGTATAAGAAGGAGCATCTTCATATGGCGGAAATGTTTCTGAAGTGGCTGCGAAACAAACAGAATACAAAAACAGGTTAATAATCATTATAACATTTAATATCTTCAAATGTACCTCCAGCGGGTCTATCAGGCGAAGAATTATTCATAAAATATTGATTCCCTGTCCATGAAAACGCACTAAAAGCTGTAGTGTCAGTGTGCGATTCGTCATCAACCCAAAAAAAACGTTCATTCGCATCAGAGTCCCATTGTATCTTCAATGTATGACAATTGCCATCCCAAATATTAATAGTTGTAGAAAAATTCCAATCACTTATCCCTGACTGCTTCCACGCCAATGAGGTATCTGAGCCGTTTTTGAGCAATTCAATACTACCGAATATTATTCTACTGTAGGCGACATCCCCACTCGTCGCCTCAAATCTAATTTCAATACTGCCTTTAGCTGTTGAAAATGATGGAGAACCAATGTAAATTAACTCTGTTGTACCATCAGAAGTTATCCCATCGCCAGAACACTCTGTTGCCGAATCCGTTACGCCACTAGTCCTAATATTACCAGTCCCAACCGTTGGCGCTTGGTCATCTGTATTGGCATTGCAATCAAAATGATAAACTAACGTAGGCGCACCACCTACAATCATATCAACACCAACAACACTATCTAACTCAGCATTTGCAATGGACCATGTAAATAAAATAAAAATTATATATTTTATATATTTCATACTACCTCCCTTTTATCAACTCCCATCATCAAGGAACCATGTAGTGTCAGCATTAAAAAGTATAGTATCGGTAGTGATAGCTAAAACAGTCGCCAATACCTGAACACAGTCACCATCATCAGATGGTGCCGTTTCCGTCATATCTCCAGGTGTTTCACTAAGATATAGCTTTACACCCTCATTAGTCCATGACCAGCTATCAAGTCTCGCTACACCCCTTATTAATACGTCCATCGGGTTCCCATTTGTACCAGATTCTGCTGCCATACCTATAGCTGGGAATTCTCCAGTCACATTTGCATCAGTTAACATCCACTCATTAGACGTGCCATCCATATAAACAATGTCACCAGCAGTTATTGTTTCCCCTGCATTTACACCAGATACAATAAGACCGGTATAAGTCCCGGAACTTGATGGCGTACCATCCATATCCGTCCCACTTGCAGCAACGGTAACGGCACCTGTTTGATCCATTGTGGCATCACCAGACATAACCAATGGTACAAATTTGTCAGAAGTCGCATTATATATAAGAAATTGTCCATTTGTAGTTGGTAATGTCGCGTAATCAGCAAAATATTTAATTTCATCGTCATCATACCAGCACATTGCTCCGTCATCCAACCCTGCTACGGTGTTGTCATATCTGAACTCACCAACTGAAGATGGAGAAGTGTCTGCGTCTTCGAAACTAAGATCAACTGTCATGTCGTAATTACCTACAAATGTTATGCCTGTTCCAGAAAATTTAACATAATTGGCACCCCCATCACCAATTCTAAAGTCTTCAACGTTATATTCTGTCATATTTGATGCAAAATCAGTTTCAGCGCCTATACCTAGAATATTAGCTCTTGTAATCTTTTTACTAACTGGAGTACCACTTGGGTCATCTATAACATAAAATATATCTGTAAGTTCAGCCATAACAGCTAATTCAGCTAAAGCAGTTACTTTTGAATCTGCCCCTGCACCCTCTGCCAGTTCCGTTGGGTCAATGTACCCTTCTATATCTACAGAAGGATCACTGAAAGGATTGAAATCCATTTCACTTTCCTGTTCTTCAGAAACAGTAACAGAATTGTCATCAAAATCGTATTTAATCTCTTTAGGAAAAGTACCACAAGAATTAAAAACGAAAATTAATGATACGATCAAAAAGTTAATTAATAATTTTGTTTTCATCTTACACCGTCCTTCTTTAGTAAATTACATTTTTATAAAATAAAGTTTATCTTTATCTTTATCTGCAAGCCATATTTTGTCATTTTGAGGTTCAATTAAAAATACACCCTCTTTACAAATGGCTATATTGATAGCATGATTTATTATTTTTCCATCAACTTTTGAACATAAGCATTCACCAAATGCCCATGTATAAGCTTGTTTGTCAATTGGTGAACATTTTAGACATGTATATTGCCAATTTTTCACTTCGGCATTTAAGAGTAAGCTAAAATTATCACAATCCCATACATTTGAAATATAGTCCATTTTCTTATTAGATAAACCTTCTATCATTTTTTCTACTACATCTATACTTAATAAGAAATAGTTTGGGTCAACGAGCCAAACATCTCTGATTGGCCATATATTTTTTAAAGTATTTTTTATTTGCTTACTTGTTTTTATCATTTTTATCACCATTTCTTAGATCGTGGTTTTCTTTCATTAGCTCACCAACTTTTTTTTCTAAATTTTTAATTATAGAATTTGTAACAATTAAATTTAAAGAACTTTCACCTAAATATTTAATTAAAATTTCATTGTCTATTGGTAGTTGTTTCTCTTCTTGATCACTCATAACTAATCTCCCTTAATTATTATTCTCTAATTTTGTTATTCTGCCTGTTAAATCCTCTATAAGCGTGTTCATTTCTTCCATTACATCTTCGGTGACTTCTTTGTTTAGTTGTCTAATCGCCCCTTGTACCAATTGAGACTCCTTACCCATATTGGTAAATAGTCTACTCTCGATAAAATCAGCATCAATAACAGGGCCATCAATTTTACGGGTTCCACCTTCATCCCTAATTAACCTAAATTCTTCTGCTTCCAAATATACGTCAAGTCTATTTTTAGCCAACGCCTCATACCCATTAGGATCATCCAAATATTGTTTATCGACTATAATATCTTGTACTTTAATTGAGTTTTTTTCTTCTTTTAATATTTTTTCTAAATCCTCTACCGTTAAATCGATATCGAATTCTTTTTTAAATTCACTTGGGAGTTCATCTAGATTGGTTATAGCTGGATGAACATCTCTTTGTCTTATCCCCTTGAAACCTCTTCCTTGTGGTATTGGTTTCCCATCTTGATCTTTTACTGGCCCCATATCTTCAAGAACTTGCAAATCATCTAATGCATCAAAACTTGTATATAAAGTATTATAATGTAAATTTTGAAAGTACCCGTGTAACCAATTTGCCCCGCCAATTCCACAAAAACCCGTATTATCAATAATTGGATAACAATTTCCCATCCTGCCATCAGAAGTAGCCCTAAAAGCTCCAGAGTCATTTATATGGAATGTTTGAGCACTTAAACTATTATACCCAACGAAAGTATATGTGCTCACCCCTGTGGTTGAACCTTTAACTTTCATTTTTACATTAGCATCTAAATTAAAACCAATTGCTAAATAATTTGTAAAAACGCATGACCAAGGCAAACCATATGTCCCAGAACTATATACTGCCGCACTTGCCGGAAACATATTCCCTGAAACAGCAGTACTACCAGTTAAATTGATATCAAGCGAATATCCTGCATGGGCAGAAGTTGACGTAGTATGACTATTAAGTGCATAAGGGTGGCTATGATTCGCAATATTGTAAACAGAATTAACTGCCGTTCTACTTGCTGCAATTGTTGAACTTGTACCTGTGTACGAATCTGTTATACAGCTTCCATTCAAAGTTGTGATATATGCAGCGCCCCAATGATATGAAGGAGAACCTAATGTTGGCGGACTTGCACTAACAGTAGCAGGACTAAGCTCAGAACTAGCGAATTGGTATATGATAGAAGATGAAGTTGTCCCGGTTCTTATATCCACATTATTTGCCGAAGCATTTATATATCCAATACTAGTGCCGGTTGCTGTCTGGATTGCAACAGATTGAGATTCTATAGATACAGCTGTCAAATATCCACTGCTACCAATAGACAAGTTATTAGCTGTGTTGTATCTTGGTGAAAGTTGAAAAGTTGCGCCGCTTACACTAAGTCTTGCGTCCCATATATAATTAGTACTGTCTCTTGTAAATTTTAGCATTGATGTACTATCGCTATTAGATTGTAACTCAAGATCACCACCATCTGCTATTATAACTTCGGCAGTACCCTCTATAGTTAATGTTCCAGCGTTTCCAATTAACCTGTTTAGAGCAATTGTTCCTGTTTTTATAAGGTCACCATAGATCAATGTACCGTCTACAACCCAATTATTATAAACACTAGCTGCGTATGAACCAACATTGTCTGTATTGTTGGATGTTTTACTACCTGTGACATCGGCATTATCATCGGGTTTACCAGTTCCGTCAATGGTGCCCCAATCAATATTTCCAACAATTAAAGCAGAATTAACTTTAACATAATCCGTATTTATATACCCACCAACAATAAACGTATTCCCATTTATCATCGAATTCCAAAGTTCTGCTTGAAAATTAGTGGTTGTATCTGTTCCATCCCATTTACCAATAACATAATCTTGGGCTTTAGTATAACCAGTTATTTCGTTTGTACTTGGGGAAGTTTCTGTAGTTATTGTAGAAGGTGTCAAGTCACCCCAATCATCCAATATGCTACCGGTTGCCCTAACTATACATTCTACCTCAATGGTTGAGTTGGAATTATATTTTAATGAATCTATCTCTGCATATTTTGTAATGCCATAAAGACCACCGGCATCAGAAATTGTTATGGTTTTCCCAGGTCTATAAAGGGTATTGTACGGAGATGTAAAAGTTACTTGTCCAATTTTATTTAATAATTTTTGATAATGTAAAATACCTATTCTTTGTGCGTCCTGCGTGTCTGTTATGCCTAAAACTTTTAAAGTTTGACTTACTGGATCGCTAACTGACCCACCATCTTCAAATGGCACCACGGCATTAACTAAAACATCTTCTGGTTTATTCGCTTCGGAAAACTCTATATTCCCAGAGTTATTATTGGTAACTGTACTTTTTGTATATCTAAATGTCCCTGGACCTTCTTTACTTTGCTTAGTGATATTACTCGTGCTAACTGTTATACTTGATGCATTTGTGTCTAAATAGATTTCTATTGTTTCACCAATAACCAATGTAGCTCTTGCAAGAGTTAATAAATTACAAAGGATCGAAATTTTAGTTTCTTGTTTATAATATCCTCTTTGAAAAGTCATTCCTCTTGATGTCATAGCTGATACAGCTGCTGTCCAACTTGTAGAGTCAAAATCAGCATCTATCGCACCGAAATCTTTTATAATATATTTTATAACGTCTATGATATTTGTCATACTTACTGTATCACTTCTGCTATATTTAACTAATGGGCTAAGTCTTTTTATCCCATTTCTCCAATAAAAAGGTTCGCCCAATGCAGTATAAGATGGTTCAAAAACCCTTTGTGAAGATATAGTAGATTGGGTATATGTTATACCAGATGTATAAACTGTTTGCCCATCTTGCTCATGTGGAGAAGTCATTTCACTGATACTGTATGTTGGCCCAGCTTCACCTAATACAAAAAAAACTTCATCTGTACCACTATCTCCAAGTGACTGAAGTGGTATATATGCTGTTCCAAAAATCATAGGAACACAAGCATCCTCATTAATTGAATATTGATCTTGAGTTTTAGCAAGAGCTTCAGGAAAAATATCTTTTACTAATCCGGTATTAGGCCATACACCTTCTACAAGTGTCGATAAGTAATCCTTTGCAGTTATTGTCCATTTTTTATAGCTTTCTTCAGCGGTAGTAATTAAAAATCGCCAAGCTTTTGATTCAACGTCATCAATTATTAATCTGACAACTAATTTTTTATTTTCAAAATTACTTATATCATAGGTGCTTGAATCATCAGTTATTTGAAAAGAAAATTTAGCTGTAGCGTGGTTATTCATCTCACATTTAACGCGTATAGCAGGTAAATTCCTAAAGCTATTTGGCAATATGATACCAGTATATGGCTGTCCGCCAAATATAGTAGTTTTCGTACTAAAGTAATAAGCTTCATCTATTTCAAATAACCATTCTACGGACATAATTTACCTTATTCTTTTAAAATATCATCTCCATCTTCTTTTACCCATTTATCATCGTTTTCAAATAATAACCCATCAGCGCTGGCTGATGGCGAAACACTTGCACTGATACTCGGTGATATACTGGCACTCGGTGACTGAGAAGCGCTTGGACTAGGGCTTATTGAAGCACTGATACTTGGTGATACAGAGGCACTGATACTCGGCGATATACTCGGTGATATACTGGCACTCGGTGACTGAGAAGCGCTTGGACTAGGGCTTATTGAAGCACTGATACTTGGTGATACAGAGGCACTGATACTCGGTGATATACTCGGTGATACACTGGCACTCGGTGACTGTGATGCACTTGGTGATATACTGGCACTTGGACTAAGCGACACAGATGCACTGATACTCGGTGATTCACTTGCGCTCAGTGACAATGAAACCGATGGTGAAGTACTTGCACTAATGCTCGGTGATTCACTTGGTGATATGCTTGGTGACTCACTTGCACTCGGCGATACTGATGGTGATGGTGACGCTGAAATACTTGGACTCGCAGACGATGAAGGAATTATCTCCTTGACTGCACTGATATATATTTTAACACTTTTAACTCCATCGTGACTCGGAGTATTATATTTTTCATGGCTTACTTTAGATATAAACCTTGCAACATAAGTCCGGCTATCTGTCGGGTGAACCCAATAAAATGTGTTTGCCATTCCATTTGCTTTTGCTGTATCTGTCCAGAAATCCATTATGGTTTCGGCGTCATCGGGATCAATATAGTTAAAATTTAATGTTATGGTAAAAGTGGTATCATCATTTATATTTATAACCAATGGGGCTTCATCATCGGTCCATAAAAGTTGTTGATTTTTAGAAGGAATAGTTGGTAAAATATTTTGAGGAGTTATACTTAATACGGTAGCGGTATAATCCGCCACACCATTAGATAGAGAACCCGCCATTGAAAAAGCCATTATTGAATTCCTTTTATGCTAGTGAGTAATTCTATATTCCCTTCATCTATCTGTTCCGATATAGCATATGCAATTTCTTTTGAGTCTATATGTAAATGCATATGAATTACTTGTGGTTCACTTTGTATGTCTGCTGTTACGGAAGTTTCTGCAGCGGCACTAAAGTCATTAATCGGACCTTCAAGCCCAGTATTTATACCACTTAAAGCCCCAGCTGCCTGAAATGCTAAATCTTCAGCGCTAAATCCGGCAGAAGATAATGCCTCTATCCATCGTGGAATAAAAGATTGAAAATCACTTAAGGCTTCTAAATCTCCACCTTGTGATTTTGCGAATAAATCATCAAACCTACTTTGCCACGTTGATACTGATGTAGTTTGAGACAAGGATCCACCAGTTAATTCCCACATCTGGTCCTCAATAGATTTTTGAGCATCTAAATATGCGTTTAATTGTTGGTCCGCAAGTGCAACTAATTCTTTTGTAGCGCTAAATTGGTCGCTCATTAATGCATAAACCTTATCGTTATAGCTTTCGGAATTTTCGTCTAATGCATTTATTCTTTCGGTTATTTTAAATATTTCATTTTGCCAATCGGAAATACCAAACCCACGTCTACTTCTTTGTAAATTAAAATCTTGGATGTTTTCTGCTAAACCAATAAAATCCTCTATTTGTTTAAGCCTCTTTTCTTCTACGTCAATTAATTCACCTTCGGCATCATAAAGCTGTGTAGTTACGGCAATGGCCTCTTGTCTTTGAAAATTCAAAAGATTACTTTTTCCGCCAGCATCTTCCATACTTTCAACCCATGTATCAAATCTATCATTTATATCTTTTATAGCGTGGTCTAATGGTGTAACATTTCCCTTTAAGTCATCCATAAAAAAAGCAACATCGTCAGTTATAGTTTGCCTTTCTTTTTCAAATTTTTTCATCGTTTCAATAAAAGCGTCCCATGCGTCAGTTTGGATCCCTAACGCCTCAGTCATTTGTTCTACAGAAAGGGCACCTGAATCTATTACTATTTTTAATTTTTGCCATGGCCCTAAAGTATCATCATCAAGTAAAGGCCCTATTTTTTTAAGTTCTTCTATTTTTCCCTTTTGGGCGTTTATAAATTTTTCTACAACATCGGTCATGCCACCAATAAATTCTATTGCTTTTCCTCCACCTGCACCATCAACATATTCAAAATCTTTACCTTCAACAAGACCAAATTGCTTCAGTAATTCCTTATCTACAATATCTGTCATTCTTGCCCAGTAGCTTACCCAATTCTCTTCTAATTCAGGCAATGCCCCACTTGCTACAAACACATCTACAAAACCTTGAGCTAACTCATCTGCATCGCGCTTTAATTCCTTTAGCGTTTTTTTGTAAGCAGTGCCTTCTTCTTCTATATATTTTGTTAAAAAATCTTCATGGGCGTCACCTATAGATTTATAAAAAACATTAATTTGCGTTTCAAATTGCTCTTGATAACTTCTATTGATTATTCCTCCAGGCTCAAGATTCATTTTAAATGACCCTAATTTTTCAGCCATTTCTGTTTGAAGCTTCACAAGATTTTCTGTCCACCTTGTTTGTTCATAATTAGCTGCAAGTTGCCTACCTATTTCTGCAGTATTATTTTTTATTACTCTAACTAATTCCTTAGTGGCTTCAATTTGTTGCCTCGCAACCCTATCTTTTTCTTTTGAGCTATCGCCAGACACTGCCCCTATCATTCCACCAGCCCACATCCCAGCTAAACCACCAGCTAAACTACCAGCTAAACCACCTAAAGCAGGAGATATACTTGCTATAGCAGAATTCTGCAAGCCGTCTTGCATAGCGTTAGAGGCTGCATTTGAAAGTGTGGTTTCCAGTGTATTTGCAAATACACCTTTTATATAATCTAAAGCACCGTCAAAACCACCTTCTATCCCGGCACGTATCGAACCGGCTAAAGTTTCTCCAAATTTTTTAGAAAAAGAATGAATTTTAAAATCCCTAATTGCCCCGCTTCTCAAAATACCTAATATTTTTAAAAGACCACTATACTCTTCACCTAATTTTTTTATTTTTTCGGCAAGCTTATCATAGTGTGTATTTATTCGTAAGATTTCTTCCGCTTCTTCACCGAATCCAACTTTATATTTTTCTCTGTAGCTGGACGCCTTTTCAAAAATTTTTATAATTTTGTCTGCATTTTTTACATCAAAGGCATTATTTACATTAATCTTTGCTAATTTTTCTGCTTCTTTAATAATACCTTGAAGTGATTTTCTTATTTTAGGGTTTTCAATAGTTTTAGCAAATTTTCCAAATTTTCCAAAGAATACATCCACTTTAGATGTTGCCAAGTCTCTTCCTGATTTTGCAGTGGATTGTAAACTTGCTGAAAATGCATCTATAGATTTTTTAGCCTTTGCAAATTTATCTTTGTCAACAACATCCGTAAATAATTTATTTAAATATACCTGAAAATCTTTAATTCCTTCTGGATGAAGTTTAAATTTATCAGTTTGAAGAAATTTAACAACTTCTTTTCCTAATGCTTCAGCTTTTTTCATAGCCTGGGCATATTCATTGGTTGCTTTAGTGGCCATTGGCATTTTATCTTTAAATGTGTCAAGCAATTCCTGCTTCAACCCCTTGAATGAATCCGATACAGATTGAATTACTTCATCGGCTTTTGCCAATTCACCATCGGGTCTTAATCCTGTTAAAATATCCGGTAGTTCTTCTGGCTTTTTACCAAATATTTCCTCCATCACTTCATCAAAATCAAAAGTTTTTTCACTCATTGTATTTAATGAATCAATATATTTTTCTTTAAGGCTATCTATCGTTTTGATAAAAGTATCTATGTCTTCCATTGACAGTTCCATTATAGAACGATCTTCAAAAGCTTTTTGGTAACTTTCTATTTCTGCTGCTATTTTTTTTGATTCTCTACCTGCAAAAAATTTCGTAATTTTATTTTCAAGTCCTGCACCTGCAGAGGTATATTTACTTTCTGAGAATTCATTTATTTTTTTTGTAAAGTCATCAAACTTTTTATACCATTTATACACTTCTTTTATAGCATCTGCAATCCTTATAAATTCTTCAGCCATTTTTAAAAGATGAGGAACTACTTCAACTGTAGTTTGAATTACTTGCTGGCCTAACCCTGATAATACATCTTTATTTTCCCTAAGATAATCTGTCATATTATTTAAGGCATCGGTCATTAAACCAGTTTTATTAGCAAATATTTCCAATTTAACCTCTTCTAAGGCTGATTTAAAAACTTGCAAAGAACCCCAAGCCGTTTCTCTTATAGCTTCAGAAAATTCTTCTGTTGTTCCGGTTCCGTCTTTAATTTTATCATAAAGTTCCGTTAATTCCTTGACTGAATCTTCAGATGCATTTGCCAAAAGCATCATAGCCCTACCACCCCTGATGCCAAATAATTCGATGGCTTTAGGTATTGACCACATTTCTTCATTCATTTTTGTAAGTAGGGCGAGTACTCCTTCTGTGCCCCTATTGAATTCTGGTAAATTTTTTGCAATTTTAATAAATGCTTGGTTTAAATTTGTACCGGCAATGCTACCTTTTACTCCACTATCATGTAATTTGCCCAATAATGTGCTTAAAAATTCTATATCCATTCCCATCATATTGGCTGTACCGGATGCATACCTAAAGGACTCACCTAACTCCTCAACGCTACTATTACTACTTTGTGTAGTTGAGATTAAGGTGTCGTGAACTCTTTCTAAACTGGCTGCTTCTATACCCATGGAAGTCATGACATTTGTACTTATATCTGCAGCTTTACCCATTCCTAAATTGGCAGCTGTGGCAAAATTAAGAGTGGTTCCTAAAGAATCCATAATTTCTTGAACTTCCAACCCAGCCATAGCAAGGAATTTCATACTATCAGCAACCTGAGAAGCCGTATGCTCTGTTGTTGCTCCGTATTTTCTAGCTGCCATTGTCATAGCAGAATATTGGAGTTCTGTGGCCCCACTTACTTTCTTTACAGTTACCATCATTTTTTCAAATGCAGCACCTACATTGAATATTTCTTTTGTGAAATTTACCATTGCTTTTGCAGCAAATAAAGCTGCAACAGTTATATATGCATTTTTAAAATTAAATATAGATTTTGTAGCCACTGCCCAGGCTTTGCCCATGGAATTTGTGGCTTTTTCAAGGGCATTTAGTTTCTTTTTCCCTTTTTTGGCAGCGTCTCCGGCTTCATCGGTAGCTTTGGCACCTTTTTTTGTAGTTTTTTCAAGCTCTTTCATGGTTTTATCTAACTTTTCAGCGGACTTTATCATTTTATTGACCGCTCTTGTAAAACCTGTAGAACCTTTATCAGCTTTATTCTCTATGCCTATTTCTAAGTCTGCCATATTTTAACGCCTTTTTTTACCTTTGTTTCTTTTTTTCTCGGCTTCAACTTTCTTTTGTTCTCTTTCAAAATCTGCATCTAACTGTGTTGTGTCTATATATTTTATAAGCTCTATATACTTTATTCTTATATCACCAATTTTATCATTCTCATCAACCCATTCAATAATTTCGCTATATGGTATTGGACCTCTGTTCATGCCTAATTGCCTTGAATTTACTAAATCATTAAACGCATTCAAATACGTCATTGACTGTGGTAATAATTCAGGGGCGTCTCGTAGTGCAGGATGACCATTTGGAAACTTTGCAGGATCATCCTCTTCTAATTTTTTAAACCATTTAATTGCCTTAGACCCAAGACGCCCATTGAATTCAAGGCTTATTTTAAATTTTCTTTAATTTCTTCAATTTCTTCTTTAAAAAAATTATTTATATCGTCTGCTTCATCTGATATTCTATCCCTAAATTCTGGATACGTAGTTAACGCCCTTAAGCATTCTTCAGGGGAATACTTCACCTTTTTCCCACCAAGAAACATATCTTTCCAATCGTAAAGAATTGTTTTGGCAAATACTTTACACATAATTTCATTGCTTAATTCTAACTTTTTAACCGACAAGCCTTTTTTCTTTGAATTTAATATTCTAAGGTGGGGGTTCATGAGTCTTTCCATCATGTTCAGATATTTTTTATTACCAAGTCTTGCAATTTTAACTTGAGTAACGTCATCAAGAGGAATCCAAACACCATCTTGTTCTAATACTTTGTCTACGCCAAACTCTTCTTTTAAATCCATAATATTCTCCCTATAAAATTTATCTCCCGAAAAAAATTTGGGTATAGGGGCCGGGAGATAACCCCTATATCCCATTCCATAAGTGCTGGAAGAGGCAATAACCAGATCACTTATAAAAATTTATTAGCCAGCAACAATTTTACTTATTGACATTGTACTAGCTGAAGAACTATCGTAAATTGCCCTAAAGCTAATTTCCTCTATCAAATCTTGATTCTGTCCACCTGCTTGTGGACCACTGTCTGTTTCAATCTTACATCGTGGAAATGAAAAAATGTAAGAGTTTGAAGATGTCGGTGTATCAGTATCTGAATGAAGTCCAAAATACAGAGCAAACTCAGTACCATTGATAAACTTCTGATAAAGGTCATCATTTTCAAAATAAGTTGAAAAACTTCCAGTTACATCACAAACACCCTTACCGATTTGAACATTTCCCAAAGTTCCAATGGCAGGTTTCCCACGAAGATTATTATTAATGGTAAAACTAATGTTCATAAAACTTAATGTAGATTCAGTTGTATCAAAATAAATTGTCGCAACGTCACTTACTGTACTAAAAACATCATTTGTAGGTGCTGCAGTTGGTGCTCCACCAGCCATATTAACATCTGTAGTTGTCATAGTCGTAGCTGTTGAAGCAACTACGTAACCATCAGAACCAGTACCAGTCGTTACGGATGCAATTGTAATAACTGCACCAGATGAAGTCGCAGTGTAATTTGGAGAAGATGTGTGTGCATTTATATTCGCAGCTACAGCAGCAGCCGTAACAGTTAAAGAAGTATCAAAAGATACCGCTCCAGAAATAGCAGCTACACTATTAACCGTTAAGGTGTCAACGCTTCCAGCTGCACCTGTATCTAGCGTAACGGTTCCAAGAGTTTTACTATAGGTAGTGGCACTGGATGTTGCAGTACCACCCATAAAATCAATACTACCAGTGGCAATTTGATTAGCTGCGACATCTAAAGTAAGGCTACTTATAACCTCCCCTGACCACTTAAAAAATTCCGAAACATCATTATGCTCTCTCATAATACTGAAGCTCTTATCGGTAGTACCGTTACGTATAGTGGTCCCATACATCGTAATGGAATCGCCTTCAACTTCATTAACAAGAGTTTGTGCGACTTCTATATCTAACGAAGTATTTTTAGCCACAACAAGTTTATACCCGTTATTCGCGGGATCTGTAAAACCTTTTACTCTAATCCAATCACCAACTGCGATAGTTGCAAAAGGAGTACCTGTTGATGCTATATAACTGTCGGTAGTTTCTACAGCTATAGTTGCAACGGCAGATACGGCTGCACTTAAGTCTGCACCAAATGCAGCACTTCTAAGTGAACCTTCAAGAAGATCATCAGCTGGATTTTCATAACTGATTTCAAATGTAAATCCGCCAGATGATTCTGCACCAACCTGAATAAGATCGGTAATATTTGAATCATTACGGATTTCGTTAGATGTTTCATTGTTAATATTAAAATTTAAAGTTTCACCAGTGAACCTTGTGTAATCAAAAAGCCCTGATGGAGTAGTATCCCAGGTTGTTTCTAAGATCCAACTAAGACCAGTTCTATTACTGTCTGCAAATGACATATATTATCTCCTTCTTAAAAATAATTATGTTAACGGTCAATATATTGTCTGTTAAGGCATAAAAACCATATTAACAGTTAATATATTACCTGTTAAGCATAAAACTTATATTAACGCCATTTTTCGGGCGTTGTATTGTAGTTGTACCTCTATTTAATCTGTGTAAACTTTGTTGTAATAACATTCTGTAGAAACATTAGATACAAAGTGAGATGCTATATTGCCTAGTTTCTCATATTTAATTTTTCTATACTTTATGTCATTCTCATCACCATCACGAAAAAATGCAGAAATTTCATCTATATATTGTCGTGTTTTTCTGGTTCCGGCTCCTTTAGGAACATAGATATTAATGTTCACTATTCCCGAATATCTATGGGTTCTGGCTGAATCTCCAAGATCTTTCCTATCATCTTCATTGTCTAAAATAGAAAATTCTACACAGGTTTCTGTTTCACCAGCTGGAGCACCTTTACCATTTTCCCATATGATTCGAAAAGTTGGATGCAAGGCCACCCATGCAGCTTTAAACTTTGTTTCCACTGTCATTGCTACATATTCTGTAAAATCTTCTGCCATATCATTCTCTTATTTTTTTAAAGATCTCATCTCTTCCATTTCCGCTTCTTTTATAATTTCTTTTATTTTATTTTCAGCAGACTGAGCGGACAGTCTGTATACACCTTTAGGTGCTTGCTTTGAATAACCACCTGAAATTTTTGGTCCTGGCGGATATAATCCATATTCAAGTGAGCGCCCATATGGTACATTGTTAGATAACCAAACCATTGTTAGGTTATCTATAACATCTTGGTTTATATTTTTTACTTTCTTTTGTTCTTTTTTTGCAATTGCTTTAGCTGCACCTTTTGTTAATTTGGGGCCATTGTAAATTTCATCATTTACAAAATCAAAACTTATTTTATGGCTCGCTATAAACGCACCTTCGTCATAAGGTGACCTATTTATAATTTGATTGCTGAGAAACATAATGGTTCTTTTAAGAGCGGTTTTATATGTTCTCTTGATTGCTTTTGAATAAGCATTTAAGTCACTCTCAAATTTTATTTTACCAACATTAGTTTCCAACATAGTTATTTTTTCTTCTTTTTTACCGGTTTACTTTTCTTTACAACTTTTTTCTTTTTTGGCTTTAGAGGTTTAACAATTTTTTTCATATCTTTAATCATTTGTTGATTTTGCTTTAATCTTCTTTGTTCCTCTACAAGTACTCTTTTTGCTCCCCTTTTAGCCCCATCGCGCCTTTTTTTATCTGCCTTTATTATTTTTGCTTCCGATAAAGTTCTGGCATCACTTTCTTCTTGCCACTGTTTTTCTGTTGTTATTGCCATTTCTTTGCTCCCCATTTTTTATCCTTATCCCTTACTCACCTTTGATACCGCGAACCAAATTATCACATGTTTTGTCAATATTTTCTATAAGACTTTCAGTTGCAGGTATTATGACTCCAGCATCTTTATAGATATCTTTTAGTATGAGCGTGTCTGGTTCTCCAATAACCTCTATATAAGATCTAATATTAGATAAAACTTCTTTGGCAATAAGGTTTATTTTTTCAAATTCTGCTTTTGTTTTAACCATTATATCTTTTCTTTTTTCAGTTTTGTTAATTTTGCCCTTTATCTTAAATTTTGTTTTTTTCATTAATTTCCCCTTTTTATTTTGTTCATTTTTAATATATTTAAAACTATTATGAACTCGGTGACACTGAAGCACTAATGCTCGGTGATATACTGGCGCTCGGTGACACAGAAGCACTTATGCTCGGTGATATACTGGCGCTTGGTGATTGTGAAGCACTGATACTCGGCGACTCTGAAGCACTGATACTCGGCGACTCTGAAGCACTGATACTCGGCGACTCTGAAGCACTGATACTCGGCGATTCTGAAGCACTTATACTCGGCGACTCTGAAGCACTTATACTCGGTGATATCGAGGCACTTGGTGATTGTGATGCACTTGGACTAAGGCTTATTGAAGCACTGATACTCGGTGACACAGAGGCACTTATACTCGGACTCACAGAGGCGCTTATACTCGGTGACTCTGAAGGACTTATACTCGGTGACTCACTGGAACTCGGTGACACTGAAGCGCTTATACTCGGACTTACAGAGGCACTGATGCTCGGTGACACTGAAGCGCTTATACTCGGTGATTCACTGGAACTCGGTGACACTGAAGCACTTGGACTAAGTGATATTGAAGCACTGATACTCGGTGATATCGAAGCACTGATACTCGGTGATATACTCGGTGATATCGAGGCACTTGGTGACTGTGATGCACTTGGACTAAGTGATATCGAAGCACTAATACTCGGTGATATCGAAGCACTGATGCTCGGTGATATACTCGGTGATATCGAAGCACTTGGACTAAGTGATATCGAAGCACTGATACTCGGTGATATCGAAGCACTGATACTCGGTGATATCGAAGCACTGATACTTGGTGATATACTCGGTGATATCGAAGCACTGATACTCGGTGATATCGAAGCACTGATACTTGGTGATATACTCGGTGATATCGAAGCACTGATACTTGGTGACACACTTGGGCTCGGACTTGAAATAGTTCTTGCTGGATCCTTAACATATTTAATTTGAACCATAAATACACCAACATCTTGAGCGTAATCATCAACAGAATCTGAAACATCACGGATTAATGCAAGCTCTGCAATTTCCCCTGCAGTAAGATTGGTTATAGTAACATCTTCGGACCAATCAGTTATAAGAATGTCATGTTGAATAGCTGTAGATTGGCCATCTGCGACAACAATTACAGTTCCTTTTGATCCGTTAGTGGCATCATTATCGCCTAATGACACACCAGATAACCCGAATGCAACACCTTCATTACTTGGACCGGTTGCATTAGTTATAAGGTAAAGAACTCTAAATTGAATTGTTGTACCTGATAAATCTACTGGGATATTCCATATAAAATTTAAATCTTCATCTGAACTTGGATCAAAATTTCGATAAGCATATGGGCTTCTGGTACTGGCATCATCTAAAGCAGCTGGTGGGCTAGACCCATCTTTCATTGATGCAACAGTAAAATTTTCATACCCGTACATGTCAGCTATCATACTAGCTGTAACTGAACCTTCACTCTTAGAGCCCCAATTTCCTAGAAGCCACCCCATACGAACCTCCTAATTATTTAATAGCCAAAACAGCTTTTGTAATAGTTATAGAATTTGCTCCGCCAATTTCTTGAACATATATTTTCATTTTTTTTGAAAAAGCAGGGCTAAATGGTGCTATTGTTGTACCAGCTGTCATACTAGATATTATATCGGTTGCACCTTCGGCTGATACATATGTAGTACCGTCATTTGAGCTTATATAATAAACTCTTGCGGTTCCTGTACCCGTTATTGCAATTTGCAATGACATTTGTCCGTCCATTCTATACAAACCTAAATCGACAGTATAAGCGTTGCCTGTTGCACTAGCCCCAACAACCTGTCCAGCATAAGGATCTATTTCCAATATAAAAATTTCATCACTCATAGTTATTATTCTCCAAAGTTATTAATTATTTCTAGGTCGTAATTGGAACTTCCATAATATATCATATATGTTTTCCCAACCAATAACTTCCCAAATATTGCTTCCACTTGTTATATAATCACCTTTTTTAGGTGTGATATCACTTAATTCGGTGTACAGCATATAGCCCTTGAAATCAGTTCCCATAATTGCCGATGTCATTTCATGAGCCTCGTACTTTTCTCTTACGAGTTGTAAATCTTCATAATCGGTATCAGTTTGGGTTGATTCTCCATCAGATGGGTCATAGGTGGCTACAGCGACCGAAGAGTAATCTACAATATCAATTAAATCTCCAAGGGCAGCAAATGCACTTAAAGCGGCACTTCTTATAGTTGTTTTTAAACTCATTGTTTATACCCTCAATAAAGTATTCCCCCCACTAGAAGGGGAAATTTTAACACCGTAAGATGCACACATATCCCAAACAGCATTTGGGAGAACTGTAGTTTTAGATATTTGTCTCATATCTAAAGTTATTGGACCAACTTCTAAAGATGTAAAATTACTCAATTCATTATCGGCAGTTGTGTCATCCCCTAATAATAATTTAGCAAATTCCGCTGTTGCATCTTTTAACCATTGTGGCAATTCATCATCGTCATAATAGTCCATAGAATTATTTTTTTGAGTAACATATTCTCTGGGCCATTGTAAAACCTGTGTATCATCAGTAGGTAATCCATCCCATTGAATTTGTTCATCAAGTAATCTGGTTGCCATAACCAATGCTATATTTTTATTTACATTGGTGGCATCTGCCCATTCACCAGGGTAAAGTGTTTCCTCTAAATAACTTTCAGCTTCAGCCAATGTGCAATAGGTGTTTGAAGATGCTCCGCCTACTGTAGCATCAAGTACTAATGCCATGATTTATTCTCCGTTGTAAATTAACCCTAAATACAGGTAAACAGCATCTTTACCATATATGTATTTGTTTTTAAATTTTATCCAATGCAATTTTTCGCCCCTGTTATCAAGATGAAATCCGGGGTTATTCCAATCAGGATAAACACCAACACCCATAAAATTTATTAATCCAGTTTCTATTAAAATATCATCTATAATTATATACTGTTCTAAAAGATTTTTATCGGTTCTAAAATATCCGTCTGTTGCTTTACCCTTTTTGTGCCAACTTTTATCAAGATGACCTTTTTGCTCATAGCTGCAATTGATATTGAATGGCCAATCATAACCGTGTTCTTTTAATTTATTTCTTATAAAATTTAAAAAATAAACGTGCTCCCATTTAATTTTAGTTATTTCCCCCCAATTTTCATTAGGGGAAAAATATTCAAAATGTTGGAAGTCACTACTTTTCATATTTACTTCTTAGGTGTTTTTCTTGATCTTATTTGCTTTCCGGTTTTTTTTGTTTCTTCGGGCTCTTTCTTTTCATCTTCCTCAATTGTGTCAGCAACTAAAGTAGGTTCGGTTTCTTCAACTGGATCGGTTTCTTCAACTGGATCGGTTTCTTCAACTGGCTCGATTGTTTCTACAGGAAATGGTTCATAAGAATAGAGTATTTCTGGAGATGCCTTATATAAGCTCCTGGCATCAATAGGATGCAACACCCTTCTTTCGGGATTAGCTAAAGTTTTACCTTTTTTATTAACTTTACAGTATAGTGCGATCCAACCGCCCTTTAATTTTTCCATGGTTCCCCCCTTTTAAATTTTAAAAAAATATACCTATACGATAATGGGTTGCATTATCGTATAGGATTTAACCACTATATAAGGTTATTATACAGTTAAAAAAGCTTCGTAATTAATACCGGTAGCAATCGTACCAGTCACATCAGTATAAAGCCTAAGATATCGCTTTTGGGTTCCGCCAAAGACGTTGGAAAAAGGTATAACGTAACGACCGATACCTACATCACTAGACCCAACAAGAGTAGTTGCATCTCCAGCGTCAAAAACAGCCAAATCAACAAGTGCAGTAGCAAATGCAGATGAGCTATCGCCTTGAAGTTTAATTTTATAGTTTTCGTTACCACTTGCAACTTCACAAGCTGTAACTTCAATTATAAGATATCCTTCAATTTCAGCGTCACCACAATCATAATACTTAGCAACAGAAGCAACTTCTGCAGCAGCATCAGCGGCAATAAGGCCGGCATCTTTAAGCTGACAATCGGCGTCAAAAATTTTTTCATTTCTTGTAACAGGCATATAAATCTCCTTTATTTTAAATTATTATTATTGGTTATACCCGATTAATTGATTACGCAGTTACGGCGCTATCTTCAACAGAAGAAAGTCTTGCCATGCAATCGTTAATCAAATTAGCCAATGTTATGAACCATTCTATCCTTGTTCTATGAACAGGAGAATCATCAATTTCACCAAGGTAACGAACATCCATAACACCATTTTGGATACAATGCAGGGCATCAATACCAACATTTACACAATATATAGAAGCTGAATTTGCGTCAGTAGTATGCCAAGCGGTAGTATTCCAAGATTGTTCGGAAAAACCAAGAATTTCAGTGTTGGTTTCATCTTTACCAACTATAAGAATTGGAAGATCATTGTAAACCATAACCCTTCGACCAATTTCATTAATCTCAAAATTTACAGTACCGGTAACTGTCGTTAAACGGGCAGCTGCAGAAATTCGTCTTGCGTGGGTTTTATTCATAATAAGAAAATTCGGATCAACAACCGCATCAATCAATTCATCAAGTTTAACAAGTGAAAGGCCCGCTCCATTAGCTGTTGCATTATGGACAAGTTGATCACTTGTAGCTGACAGTCGGTTTTGGAGTCCGTCAAATTCTTTTTTATCACTTGTGTTATCACCCTTGATCATTTTCTTTTCAAGAGTAAGCGCAAGTGCTTTTGCTTTCATGTTTGTCTGAGTGGCAAGTTGAGAGGGTCCACCAGTTTTTACGAGAAAAGTATCAACATCAAGATCCCCACCTGCTATCTTTAATGCTTCCGTGATATCTTCTACCTTACCTTCACTAGCGGTATACGATTCGTTTACCCCTCTGAAAGCTACAGATGGTAAAGTCGCTTCCCTAACAAAGTTAAGGGCATTACCGGAAATATTTTCATATACCATGGAATTGAGGATTGGTGAATTTTCCCTAAAAATATCTATGATACCCGCTCTGAGTGTTTGATCTTGCCCCATTGCGATCTGGGATGCTTCAATTAGTGTTACTGCCATAAGAAAACCTCCTTGCCGGTTACTTTGGTTTGATTCCGCCGGCGTTAGAAAATTAAAATTAATCTTCTTCCTAACGATATTCCACCGGAATTCTTCACCACTTTTCACCGAAAAGGAGGCTTATAAAGGATAGAAATTATACAAAAAAAATTTTTATTTATGTTATATATGCAACTATCACCGATAATCACATATTAGTTTCCTATATTATAACATAAATATAGGAAAAAGTCAAGCTTTTTTTATTTTTTTATTCTACTAAATCTGCAAAAGCTGAATCTAATTTCTGTCTGCCCCTTGCTTTAGAGAGATCAGAGTTTTTCCCAGATACCTTTTTACTACCACCATTGCTTTCCATACCATCTGATTCTAGCATTAATTCTGGACGATTATCTGGAATCCCACCAACCCACTCCGTGATTGTAATCGGAGTTAATCCATCTTTACCATATACAACTTCACCATTTTCTTTAGCTTCTGGCTCATTTTTATCGTTCATTTTAAACATTTTTTTACCAAGCATAACAACAATATCCTGCATAGCCGGGTTAAGGCCATCGAGTTTAGATGCTTCTGAACTTAAAGCATTATCTATTTTGACACTTGCCAAATTTGTTGTAAGTTCTCCATTTTTGGTCTTTTCAGCCTCAATAGCTATTTCAAATCGTTTTTTTTCTTTTGCATGGTCTTCAGACATTCTTTTTGTTCTTTCTGTTACAAGTCCTTCAATGTCTTTATTTTTTATCAATTCACCATCTTCAAGCTCTTGCCTTCTCGCAACGAGGGCATTGTGGTCATCAATATCAACATCGTCAAAAACAGCAAGTCTTGTTTTAAGATCTGCATTAGCATCTGTCAATGTAAGATTATTGTCCCTAAATTCCTTCAATTTTGCATTTGAAGAAATTCCCTCAATTTTAGAGGTCTGAAGAATCCATTTACCATTAACTTCAGCATATAATGCTTCAAAACCCGTTGGAATGTCATCTTGTGATTCATAAGTAAATTTTAACATAGTTAATCTCCCTTTTTAAAAAATTGTTTTCTGATTTTTTCATCAGTTAATAAACATAACCCCAGCACAATTAGCCAAAATAGCATAATGTTATGAAATAAAAAAATGTTAATTTTGTCTATAATTTTTTTTAATAATAACATATTATGCTAACTGTACAAAGAATTATTATGTGATTCCGACATAGTTTTCTATGGCGAACCTAACTTCATCTGTATATTTTAAACCATTACCATAAGTGGCAGAATCATATGTACCCCAAACAGTTACAATCCTAGTTGTATCGTTGGTATCTGTCAATAATGATAAATCATCACCGCTCAAAACTATATTAACTACTTCTGCAGCTGCTTCAGAAACCGCTGTTCTGTTATTGATTACATTGCCTCGCATATCCGTAAGCTGCCATGTGACAGTATTCGGTGTCATTGCAACATCATCTTCATCTGTAAACGTACAAGTTACTATATATGTACTTTCTTCACCTGCAACTGTTGATAGTGTTTCCATAATTAAACTCCTTTTTTATAATCGTCCCATTCTGGCGGATCAAATTTATCAATCAACCATTGAAGAGGATATTTTGCTTTGGGCCATTTATCATTCAGGAAAATATCCCTTAACATATTTTTTGCTTTCTTTTGTTCATGCCCTGGATTTGGATACGGGAACGAAAAATCTTTTCCTTGAGTTCTAAATAAATGGGCGTACCAAGTTTTTTTATTACATTTAACTTCACCACCTGACAACCATGTTTTCAAAGCAACTTCAGCACCTTGACCGCCCCAGCTTCCCCATGATTCGTCACAAATATCCAATTCCCAATATTTTTTTCTTGTAAGCATAAAACATGATCCTTGCAGTGACATGGTATCTGCTATGTCTTCTTTTTGTTTTTTTTTATAATCACCCCAATATTTAAATTCTAACTGAGAATTAAATCTATATGCCGTTGAATTTACACCTTTTCTAGGAAACCAAACCACATCCTTCTCCATTTTTTTACCACATTCAGGACAAGGGATTATTGGCCCCTGTTTTTTTCTAAATCCGCACTGACAAATCCATTCAAAGGCCTGAAGGTTTTTCATTATTGGAACCATTGTCCAATTGTCCTTCATACCCTTGATCATTTTTCTATCAAATCCTTGATCAAAGGAACAATGAGCATCGCACTTCATCACATATTTGGCTTTAGATAGCCTACATGCTAAATTTGTTGCTGCCCTTTGACCTATGCTTTTTTGTAAACATACCACCGTAACCCTTTTATCTTGTTTAATTGGAGGGTCTGGGAAATGTCCATCTAAAACAGCGATAATTTCAGTGTCTGCTTCACTGTGCTGCAAAATATCCTCAATGGTTTTAGTGAGCCATATTTCGTTTCTTGCTGGGATTAAAACGCTTAATTCATACATTGCAAAACCTCTTTATTGTCTCTATTATTTTTTTATTATATATTTTTATTATATCTTCCGTGATCCTTTTGTCATGTTTGTAGCTCTTGAGAACCCTTTTAGGTTTCCTAAAAATACAAATTAGATATGTATCATTATCCTCTAAGTGTGGTAAATAATGATCTATTGTTAAAACTGTTCTTGGATCCTTAAACCCCCAAAATTTACTTTTTTTCTTTTTTATAACTTTTTTTATAGAATCTGAGACATCAATTTTTTTTATTTCTTCATCACTTGGCGGAGTATGCCAATACCCTGAAGTTTTCCCTAATATTTTTTGGTTGATACCTACAAAATCTTTATCTTGGTACAAATCTGGATGCATACGCTTACCCATATTAATGCCACATTTCTGAAGACACTTGGCCATAAATGAAGTAGCAGAGTGTGGAGCACCCAAAACTATATAAGTTTTTGTTTCTTTATTATTAATGATAATGCTCATTTTTTCACCCATAACCAACTTCTGTGTTTATCTCGAAGTATCCCTTTTGCTTTTGTCCTTGCCCCTAATACAAACCAAGGACTTATATGGTATGCTTTGGTGTATGCAACTATTGCTTCAACTACATGGCTATAATGTTGTCTTCTTGTAAATTTCATATAATCATGTCCAGAAATGATACCTCCCTTTTTTACTTTGGGGATCCATTTTTTCATATCCTCAATTACATATTCAAGTCTATGGTTACCATCAATATATACAAAATCTAAGGATTTATCTTCAAATTTCTCAGACGCTTTTGAACTAAACTCCCTAACTAAGGTACAATTATATTCAGATAATCTTTTTTTAGCGGTATCATAGAGGCCATCAATCACACCCTGGCTTATCTCTGTACAATATCCCTTACCATTTTCATACATTTTCCAAGGGTCCACGCATATCAATTCAAGGTTTGGGTTTGCCTCGCATAATATTCTTGCGTATTTCCCTTCCTCTGTGCCGATCTCCACCCCTTTTGTAAAATCCAATTCCGCAAACAAAGTGGCTAATCCTTCTCTGTTTATATTGGGTATTTCAAAAGGCATTTTACCCATACCCTCAATTTTATATTTTTTTAAAATATAATCTAAAGTATCCATATTCTCTCCTTTTTCTTATTTGAAACGATTTATTTTTTTATCACTGAACTCAATATGCTTTTATTCCAATGTGGAACCGATTCCCTCTTTATAAAATTTTTTGGCTCACTTCTAAATTCTTTAATCTTAAACCTTTTTACCCCTGTTAAATTTTTCCCATGGCGCAAATCACAATTGGGATATTCACTGCCCCATAATTCTGTTTTATAATTATCTATCCCCTTTCTTGTCCCTGGTTCAAAACGTTTTTTAATTCCTTGTTTTTCAAGTTTTATTTTTCTTTTGTAGTGCTCCAATACCATTTCACGTCCACAACATAATTGGCTTAACCATCTTGAGGTGTATTTGACTGCTTCTTTGCCATTCCACTTCCATACATTGTCATTATAGTAATAAATGTCAGTTGTCCCTGGTTCAAAATCAAAATGAGAACGGTGGTAAAGAACATCGTGTTCACAGAAAAAAACTGCTTGCGCTTTACTTCTTTCGAGGCAATCTACAATTTGTTGAAATAAAGTTAAATATCCCCTCTTTCCATTAAAGACTTTATTGTCTCCAAAGTCTATTGCTTTAAGTGAAGAACTTACAATGTTAAGTCCAGAAGCTAAAATATATTCTCTGCACAAATTTAAAATATTATCGTCAAGCCTATTATCTGTATAGTAAATAATATCTATCATTTTTTATAAAACCAAAAAGAAGATGACCTTTCTTTTGTTTTAAAAAATTCTATCTTATGCATTTTGCAATATAAATCCACTGCCTCAACTACTCCACTATATTTAAATCTATAATAATCATGCCCTGAAATAATACCACCAGGTTTAACTCTTTTTGCCCACTCAATTATGTCGCACATAACCCCATCAAATTCATGGTTCCCATCTATGTAAACAAAATTTAAACTCTCATATGGAACGTCTTTGACTGCTTCTAAGCTTTCTTTTCTTATTATTTGACAGTTGTAACCTGATAATCTGTTTGTTGCCTCAGAAAAAAACTTATCTTGGTTTCTTTGACCTATTTTCTTGCTTCTGTGATCCCTATAAGGGATTGCATAAGGGTCAACAGATATTAATTCGATATCTTTCCCGTTTTTACAGATTGTTTCAGAAAACTTGCCTGTTCTAACCCCTATTTCTGCCCCTTTTCCATGAAATAGTTTAGCTAAGTCGCTTCTCTTTTTTGCCATAAGTGATGCCCCCCCTTCTTTTTTAGTAAAAATTTTAATGTACTCTCTACTTTTTGTCCTATCGCTTTTAAAGGATAGATCTTCTTTCCCTTTATGCCAATGGGCATACCAAGTTAATTTGTTTCTAACAACTTTCCCCCTACTATCTTTTACCTTTAAATATATTTCTTGAGCCTCATGGCCCATTGGCCCCCAATTTTCCGCGTCTAATAAATTTAAAGCGGTATAATATCGCTTTCTCATAAACCAACAACTACCTTGAAACCCTTCTATTTCATCAATTTTTTTCTTTGATAGCTTTGGATCTTTGTTCATTTTATCATTAAGCGCCCCTCGTAAATCTTTATTTAATGTAAGGTAATTAATATCTGGTCTTCCATCATCAATTACCTCCCATTTTTTAGGATCTAATCTTTTACGAGTAGGGATTTGGACTCTATTTTTTTTATGATTATCAATTAAAATCTGGTCAAATCCTTTAGCGAACATAACATGGGCATCGCACTTAAGGATATATTTCCCGGTAGATGCTAAAACCCCTCTATTAATAGATTCTCTCATACCTAATGATTTTCCGTTATGTAAATAACAAACATTATCATTAAAAACTATATTTTCTGATGATTCCCAATACCCATCTAATACAGCTATGATTTCTATATCCACTGTAGATTTTTTTAATATATCTAAAATTGTTTCTTTTAAATATATTTCGCCTCTTGATGGTATTATTACTGATATTTTTTTCATTAGCTAAATGTTACTCCCGGTTTTTTTGCAGCAAAAGTTATCGATAAGCTCTTTGACCCAAATGTTATCGATGGAACTTTTGATCCAAAAGTTAATATTAATAATCCACTTGCCGATGGAGATGCCGATACACTTGAACTTGGTGACTGTGAGGCACTTGAACTAAGTGATATACTTGGTGATACCGACGGTGATATACTTGGTGACTCACTGGCACTTGGTGACTGTGATGCACTTGGACTAAGTGATATACTTGGTGATTCACTCGGTGACTCTGAAGCGCTTATACTCGGTGACACAGAGGCACTGATACTTGGTGACTCTGAAGAGCTTATTGATGGTGATATTGACTGTGATCCACTTGGACTCGGTGACTCTGAAGCGCTTATACTCGGTGACACAGAGGCACTGATACTTAAACTTATTGATGCCGATACACTTGAACTAGGTGACTGTGAGGCACTTGAGCTAAGTGATATACTTGGTGATACCGACGGTGATATACTTGGTGACTCACTGGCACTTGGTGACTGTGATGCACTTGGACTAAGTGATATTGAAGCACTGATACTCGGACTTACAGAAGCACTGATGCTTGGTGATACAGAAGCACTTGGTGACTGTGACGCACTTGGACTAAGGCTTATTGAAGCGCTGATGCTCGGACTTACAGAGGCACTGATGCTCGGTGACTCTGAAGGACTTATACTCGGTGACTCACTGGCACTTGGTGACTGTGACGCACTGATACTCGGTGACTCTGAAGGACTTATACTTGATGACTCACTGGCACTCGGTGACACTGAAGCACTTGGACTAAGTGATATTGAAGCACTGATACTCGGTGACACAGAGGCACTGATACTCGGTGACTCTGAAGGACTTATACTTGGTGACTCACTGGCACTCGGTGACACTGAAGCACTTGGACTAAGTGATATTGAAGCACTGATACTCGGACTTACAGAGGCACTGATACTCGGTGACTCTGAAGGGCTTATACTTGGTGACTCACTGGCACTCGGTGACTGAGAAGCACTTGGGCTAAGTGATATTGAAGCACTGATACTCGGACTTACAGAGGCACTGATACTCGGTGACACTGAAGAACTTATACTCGGTGACTCACTGGCACTCGGTGACACTGAAGCACTTGGACTAAGTGATATTGAAGCACTGATACTCGGACTTACAGAGGCACTGATCGATGGTGATTCTGAAGGACTTATACTTGGTGACTCACTAGCACTTGGTGACTGAGAAGCACTTGGACTAAGTGATATTGAAGCACTGATACTCGGTGACACAGAGGCACTGATACTCGGTGACTCTGAAGGACTTATGCTCGGTGACTCACTGGCACTCGGTGACTGAGAAGCACTTGGACTAAGTGATATTGAAGCACTTATACTCGGTGACACAGAGGCACTTATACTTGGTGACACTGAAGGACTTATTGACGGTGACTCACTGGCACTTGGTGATATGCCTACTTGCGAAAGATATAAATGGTCTATATAAAAATCATGAGTTGGATTTCCTGCCGAAACATGACATATTCTTATCTGAATTTCACTACTTGAAATGTAATCAATATGATCAATTAATGTAAATTGATAACTTTGCTCTCCCGTTTCATCTGGAAAATCTGTATCTTCCGCTGTTACATCCACCCATGAAGTTGATTGGTAATTATATTGTTGTAATTTTACATCATGAGACGGGCTTCCATCATACCACCCTATTAAATTAACACGTAATGAAGTTGATGGGACTGGATCATATTCTCCAAAAGTAAAATCAAATTCAAACCCTGGTGTGCCTGTAACTTCTGCTAAAATTAAATCATTATTATCTTCCGTATATGTGTCGGATAGCTCACCGGACGCAATTGAACCTGTTGTTGTTGCAAGTGATGACGCATTATACCAATCAATTGCAGGTAAAGAAGGTGATATACTTGGCGATATCGAAGCACTGATGCTCGGTGACACTGATGCACTGATCGATGGTGATATTGAAGGACTTATACTCGGTGATAAACTGGCACTAATACTCGGTGATAAGCTTGGTGACTCACTTGA
>PJEL010000138.1_pt1 | contig 83460 bp, 64 predicted proteins | sample 1853271 | NCBI WGS metagenome assembly PJEL01 (sample SAMN08108733, study PRJNA415343) | Invertebrate metagenome, whole genome shotgun sequencing project. | host: Globobulimina | place: Sweden: Gullmar Fjord | collected 2015-08
AATGCAGGTGATTGCATCTGAAATGTACCCAGCCCCATTATCTGCAATAAATCTGCAGGTAAGAAGTCCTGACTTCCAGGAAAGTCCAGAAACTCCTCTGTTGTTGTCCCCTACAGCACCAACAAGTCCTGCGACATGAGTTCCGTGCCCAAGGGTGTCGTTGTAGTTGGCCCATTCAGGGCTCCCTGGAATGGGGTACTGATCACTGTCACCTACTGGCACGACATTCCATCCTTTAATAATGTTTCCTGCAAGATCAGGGTGATTCATATTGGCTCCACTATCGATAACACAGACTTTTACGTCTTTTGTACCGACACTGTAATCCCAGGCACCGGCAGACTTGATAACAGCATGATGCCACTGGTTTGCAAGCAGGCTGTCTGATGAGCTGCGTGCCAGCTCAACCTTGTAGTCAGGTTCTGCGAGTGCGATATCGCGGCGTCTGTTCAATTGAGACACTTTATCTTCCACACTCATACCATCGATAATTTCAAAGGCAATGGGTACCTGTCTTTGAAGGTACTGCACAGTATCTTTGTCCACACTGTAGGTATTGACGCTACCTTGTGAATATGATCTTGCCACAGGCTTGTCTATTTGGACCATTCGAATCCCAAGCGGATCATTGTCTCCATCAGTTGAAGATAATGTTGTCATCTTGAAACGGACAAGAACACGATTTGGTGCATAATCAGCGAGTGTTACTGCCTGCAGAACCAACATGCCATGTATGATCAAAGGGGTCACAAGGTACAGGGTATCAACTACCACATGAGCACTCACAGCATTGCAGGCGATGCATATCTATGAAGTCAACATACCATGTTAGAAGTAGATGTACCTGCTACTCCTGCCAATCGCATTGATACGACGACGAGCAAAATCAACACACTCGTCCATCGTTTGCTGGTGGGAGAAACAGCACCATACATCACTTGCATCATTCTTGATTCAGTGATCGTCTGCAAATAACAATCCTGATATCAGAAGAGTGTAGTAGATTCGTCGTGCCAGCGACGAATGATACAATGTCCCTGGGGCTTACTACTTGGCAATGTAACACAAAGGAGACGAGAAAACCAGTCAGTTACGAGCAACCACCACTAGAGTTTGGTCGTGCCAAGGACAGAGATCTTCCAAGAATATGGCACAGCAGTGAATATTCTTGTATAGAATTAATATAATAAGAGATCGGACAAGGCATCATTTCATATTCATCCGATCAAGGCATCATTGTGTTGATCCCCCCCAGCCCATGATGCCCTGCCGAGATTCATCGGCCCCCCGGCGACCCGCCCACCTCAATCGGATTTGGATCAACCCCCCGAGTGTCGCGTACTCGCCACGACACGCACGGATCTCATTGGAAATGAATAATATATCCTATTAAAAGAACATATAGTATCCGTGTGACATTTCAATCCATCCCATGCTCCAGCGACATGACGACCCAACGCCTTCGAACCCCTCCCCGAGGGGTTTGTCGAAGCTGCAGTTGCAACTGTCGCGGGTACAACCCACTTTATACCACGAGTTTCGAGGGGTTGTTTGCATCACATTTTCTCGACAACATACCTGTATATATCTCTTGGAGAAAAAGCAGGTCGAATCCTTTGGTATAAATCGCCCTATTCCTTCTCCCCGTGAACACGTTGGTGGTTCAAATGGAGTTACTCCTCCTGTTTCTGTATTAAAACACAATAGCCAGATTATTCCCTATCCAAATGTCTTTCAAACGATAAATGTATTGTTACACATCAATGGAACACGCTATCTGATGGTCAACGTACAGTTTTGTATGAGATATCAAGGTTCCCAGAGAAACGTTGCAACTTGGTCGTCAACAACCGCGTTCTGTTCCCCTGCCCGACTTGACAACACAGCAGTGCTAATGGATTTGAATAATGTCCAAAAAAGAATACGACTTTGACAAGAATGATTCTTGGCCAAGCTTATGGAAATCAGCATCCAATGCCTCTGGCGTGGTGGATCAGTCCCACGTCTGAACTTTTGCAGACGTCGACGTTGGTCCATCATGACGACAGGGAACCTCTGTATCGTACATGTATATGGTGGTATTATCCCCATTAATTAGAGTTTAATTGTTTGAAATAGTGTACATGTATCATCTGAACAACCCTTAATAGCATCTGCGTCCTTATACTGACATGTGGGACGTTGCATGTCAATCTCCTCCTTGAATCAGAATTCATCTCTTACACGCGTCAGGCCAAATATGAAGCATTCAAAAGAAAGAAAAAAGGATATTAAAAAATCTAGACAGCCGATTCAAAAGAAAAAGGTCAAATTGCAGCAGAAGAAGAGTGCCTTCCGGTCAAGTATGTTTGTTGGGTTTGTACAGACACCTCGTCTCGAGCTTTATTATACGCGTGACGTGCTATATGTTCCATATACTTTGCAGAACTCAAGACATCGCACGATGCCATCTCTGGAAAGAAATCTCAGCAGCAAAAGAAGACTAAAAAGAACAAGAGGAAATCTAGAACGAGCCATTCTCTCAATACCATGAAGAGCCTGGCTGACACCCTTGAGGACTTTTCAGCTGAATACACTGGAGAACGAGATCTTTCTATGAAAATAAACCGAGTCACAACATCTAAACAAAGAGATAGGATAATGAAAGAGGAAAGATCAAGAATGTCAGAGGTACTGCACCATCCAGTGTTTATGGCCAACCCACTAGGAGCAATCATGTCTCATCTAGAAGCGACACTTCCGACAGCGTCGAGCAAATCTGATATGAAACATTAGACATACTCATAAATGTTAGCATGTATCGAGACTATACCAAGGGTCTGCCTCCCCGTGGCAAACATCAGCATATACATTCCTTCTCATTGGATCCATCTCCTGCAATACAATCATTTGATTCTGTACATCTAGCTCCACTGTTCCATTCACCTTCTTAAGGAACTTTTGTAATTGAACCATTGTTAAAATTGGCCACTTGGCATCCGGTTCCAACTCGTGCACATCCTTACACATTGCGACCTCATCCTCTATAATCTCTACAACAGCTCCATCCTTGCCTTCCCCTTGAACATGCTCCGCCAGGCATCCAACCAGCCATCTATGATAAAACCATCCACTTTGATCGACTGGATCAATATAAAACGTCTGGCGGACGAATTGAAATTCGTCTTTCAGAATATCCAGGGATACACATGGACCAGACGCAGGCACATCCGTGCAGTCACTGTCAGGGAGAGATGCCAATCGAGGAAGAATCGTCGTCCTGTGATGCCACGCTGAGTAGTTTGAAAAGTTCTCTTCTATCTTTTGTCTTGAAAACTCCAACTCTCGTGACGTAGGCAAACCCATCATTCTTGCTATTGCCCTTCTGTATCCCCACCCATGAAAATTCCTTTCATCTGCATCAAGCAACTTTTCAACCAACACCAGTTCGTGCTCGAGAGAGCAGAACCCACTCGAGACTATCCATTTCCTATGATGAAATGTAGAATACGACTTTGGGTTTTTCATCAACGCCTTCTCTGTCAGCCCAAGCTCGTGTGTAACAGCCTCTACAGCCACATCACCTCCCCCCTCAAGGATTGGTGCAAGGTACTCTCTACGGTAGTTCCATACAGTATACATTTCAGGATTCATTTCTAGAAGCTTTTCAGACATCTTCAAGGATTCCTCTCCATATTCATGGTCTTTGCGTGCTTGTAATACCCGACCACACAGTTGTCCAAACAGAGCTGCCTTCTTCTCTGCAGCTGCAACTGCTTCAGGAGACCGGGTGGAAAGGTCCTTTACTCGAGGCCTCCCATGCATCCTACCGCACTAATCAGAAATCAATAAAACGAGTGAGCTGATTGTCACACGATGTCTCTAGATCAAATGAACACGATGACCATTTCATGAAATATCGTGATGGAAATAAAATTCTATTTGAATTTTGGAGCGTTGTTCAAATACTGCAGTTCAAAGGATTGCTCACCGTGTTCTAATCTACGTACGGTATATACTTACATTTTATTAGTATCTATCTGATAGCATACACGTGGATCGCCATGTCTGGTCCATTGATTGGAGGTGGTACGTTGTTCCACCTGGCAACGATGAAAAAACTCGTTTTTTCTTTGCATCAACTGACCCTTACATTGTAGGGATGAAATTGTATTTTATCTACACGTATATGTATGCAGATGAAGTCAATGCGGTCGTTCTAGATGTCGGGACGTATCAGGTCAAGGCAGGATATGCTGGGGAAGATGCACCAAAGTTTATTTGTCCGACAGCTGTCGGTGTTGGAGGTGAAGTAGCTGGATCACCGGAACAAAATGGAATGGAAATTGACGAAAGACAGTTTCATACAGGGTCAAATGCCCTGGAAACCCACAGGGGTGGTATGGAAGTTGTGTCACCCTTCAAGGATGGTCTGTTGTATGACTGGGAAGCAGTAGAAGCTCTTTGGGATCACATTCTCAGGTATGTGACGTGTATGAAAACATTCACAATGGTGATGCAAATTTTGGTTGATGATGCAAGGGTAGGCTGAGAGCATACCGTAAATTATCTGTTGAATTGTGTTTCTTTCAGGGATCAAATGAGATTATCAACAGAAGAACATCCAGCAATGCTCGCAGAGCCTTCTCAGAACGAAAAGTCCGTTCGTGAGAAAATGGTCGAATTGATGTTTGAAAAGTACAATGTCCCCGCAGTCTTTATCGCGAAAAATGCCGTGTTGAGTTCATTTGCTCTTGGGAGGCAAACATCCCTTGTAGTCGATGCTGGGCACGAGTCCACTGTAGGTACGTATTTCTTTCATTCACATAGGTGCATGTTTGTATGTTGGGTATAGTTACATGGGGAAATTTCAACCAATAAACTCGTTTAAATAAGGAGTTTTTCAATCGCGAGCTTGAGTTGCTGGATTTGATTTTTCAGCTGGCTCCCTTCGTTCGTGGTAATGCTTGCTGCAATCACAGGTCTGGTAACTCCACATGCGCGTCCAAGAGCAGCTTTAGATGGGACAAATACATATGGGACATTCTTATCCTCAGCAAGAAGGGGCAAGTGGAGCAAAATCTCAATAGGCTCTGTATCAGCAGCCATGATGACTACTTCACTGATTCCTCTGTTGAGGGTTTTGGTAGCTGCATAGTCAATAAAAGTACCACGAATGATTGGATTGAGATACCAGACATGGGTGATTGCGATGAAAACGTACCTTCGTTTGCTCCCTTTTTGATTTGCTTGTAGTTGGTGGCCTGCTGGACAAGGTCCATCAAGGTATTCGTCAACTGCAGTGATATCACATATTAAAATCGTCAAAGTACATATGATTGGATATATCGGATACCAGGACAGGGTCTTTGTGTTCCGTCCGTCACGGGCATGCACATACCTGCGCATCAGCGAGAGGATATGCTTTGGGGTTCACAGCCTCACTCATATTTCTGATCCTTGACCGATCACTACCCAGTTATATTCAATAAAGGCGGTTGGGATGGATTTTTGGTTGTTTTTAGAGTGACGTGGGTGGGGTGTGTCATTGACGTCATGAATGTTTTTTTTTCTCATGTGTTTTTTTGGCAACATGTGCAGTGTCTGCTGTTCACGATGGATATGTGCTAAAGAAATCCATCATCAAATCTCCAATCGGTGGTCATTTCCTCACAAAGTGTATGCAGCATACGATTGAGGACAAGGGGATTGCAATTAAACCACGGTACTCTTTTAAAAAAGTGGACAATGGAGGGGGGGTGACGAGTATTGAAGATCTTGACTGCTCAAAGATTACAGACAGTTTCAGAGCATACCATGTCGATGCAATTTGTCAGGATGCAAAACATGCTGTCTGCCGTCAGTTGTCTGACAACCCATTTAATCCTGATGAGAATGCAAATATACCAAATGTCACATATGAGCTTCCAGATGGGCAAGAGATTCACATTGGTCCTCAAAGGTTTTCAATTCCAGAATTGTTATTCAATCCAAGCCTTTCGGCTGGCTTTGGAGATAGTGGAAAAGAAATATCGGAAATTGAAGGTATAGACAAGATGGGACTTCCACAAGTGGTGACTGACTGTATAGGAAAATGTGATATTGACGTGAGAAGGGAGTTGTTCAATAGTATTGTATTGACAGGAGGAACATCGCTCTTTGCATCCCTACAGAAACGTTTGGAAGATGAAGTAACGAATATGGCACCATCCATGATGAAGGTGCGCGTAACATCACCAAGTAATGCCATTGAGAAGCGGTACTCTACATGGATTGGTGGATCTATTTTGGCATCACTGGGCACATTCCAGCAAATGTGGATGTCCAAGAGCGAGTATAAAGAGTACGGGGCAGGTTTGATTCATAAAAAAGCACCATAATGAAGATATTACTTCATGTAAAACTGTCACCATTCAATCACGGAACGATCATACGCAAAGAATGCACCAGAATCCTCCAGTGTCACACTCTGAATCACATCGAGGAGTTGCCCAACACCCTTTTCACGAGAGAACAGCTTGCCCTCTGGTACGTTTCTATGCCAAGGTTTTGACAAATCAGTATCACATGTGCCAGGATGGAGTAGAATTGCTGCAGTATTATATTTTTTACGTGCAATTTCCAGGGCAAGACATTTTGTCAGCTGGTTCAACGCAGTCTTGCTCGATCTGTAACTGTACCATCCACCCAGCCTATTGTCCCCGATGCTCGATACACGTGCAGACATATTCACAATGACGGACGGATTTACACTCCCTCCTTGTACTAAAAATGGCAGCATGTGTTGACAGACAAGAATCGGACCTATTGCGTTGGTCTCCATGCTCCTCAACAGGTTTGCTCTATCCAACTTTGAATAACTCGTCTCTGGCTTCATATCACCATCATGGAGCACTGCAGAGCAATTCACCAGACGATGAAGTGTTCCATTATGTCGTGATGCAATGACATCGCCTGTACTACGTATCGTATCGTCATCGAGTGTGTTTAGTTTCACAATATCCAGTCTGCTCTCACTATACAGTCTCTGCAACTCGTGCAGCCCGTGAGCAGAGGATGGGTCACGACAGGTCGCAATGACAGTATCCTTTGGATACTGTTTCAATATCTGACGAGTAAATTCCAACCCAAGTCCTACAGGATCCATGATACGTCGTCACCTGTCTATCCGGTCAAACATCACACATGCGTGCGTCTCACTCTAAGAAATCGTACCTCTACTAGAACCTTGAATCATCCACGATGCCATCTCTACCTTGTACGTCGTCAGCTATTATACTATATTGTATTTGTTTCCACCACGAGTGTAGCGTACGTAAGGAAGCAGAACAAGCATTCCCCGAGTGAACAAGCATTCTTTGAGTTTACAAGGGACGAGACATAGACAGAGATCTTTACAGTCGTACACATCATCATACACATCATCATCATACACAGCGCTGGTCTCTCAAGATCGAGATTGGGTTTACAGTCTTGGTGCTGGTAGATTTCTTTGGGTTTCATGCTCTCAGTGCAGTATAGACAACAACAACAACAACAACAACACAGTGATTCCTGACCACATCACCTGTAGTACATATGAATGTACTTACTTACTTTTCCATGGTGGCCTGGGCTGGAGCATTTAAGCCCCAGTCAAACTCTTGTGGCTGGATCTTCTCAGATGTCCATGTCTGACCACGGGAAGCCAGTTCCAGATAATCCTGGATGACAGCCATCTGGCCCAGGTATGGGATACTGTTGGTGGTACAGTCAGGGTTGCAAAACTGTCCATCAGCTCCACAGTTTGCAAGACAACCTGGGGCTGATGGAAGTCCATACTTGTCTCTGATTGCCTTTCTTGTTGGTCCAGCAACGACACCACACAGACAGATCAAAGAGTACAGGGTGTACTTCAAACAATGATCCACCTGCCTTCCTCCATGCACCTTTTCGGCAACTTCTCCATACAGCAACCCGTTTCCGCAAAATCCGACGAGGCCTGCGCAAGAGATATGACACCGCAAGGTCAGTACAATTACGTATATACGTTTCGGATTCATTCACGACTATACCAAACCGGAAGAAAACAAGAGAGTGTAAAATATCCCGAGAGATAAAGTAGGCTGACGTGGCAGGTATTCACGGGATTCATATCGTGTGTTCGAGACCCTTTTTCCATGGTCTGGTTGATATCATGAAGAGAAATAATAAAATTTTGGATCTTAAATGCACGTACAGACAACAGGGTCCTCAAAGCACCCAGCAAGGTCGTTGTTCCATCCGCTCATTGTAGATTCACTCTCGTTGTTCGTATATTTGTATGTCAATTGATTTCCAATTTGTAATTATAGAATACTATAATTATTAATGTGATGCAAGGTGATTCTCTGTTGTTGTTCTTAATGGTGTTACGATTGCCGGAGAAAGGATCACATGATCCGGATCCAGATCCGGATCGGTCCGAGTTGACCCAGCTATCCTGCTGGGATAGAATTGATCAATCTTGCAAAACCAAAAACACTTCTACTACTACTACTACTACTGTTTCTTTAGAAGATCTGCAAGTTCTCCAGCAGAGTGCATTTCTTCAATGATATCAGCACCTCCGATGAATTCGCCTTCTACATACACTTGAGGAATAGTTGGCCACTGGCTGTACTCTTTGATGGCATCTCTGAGTCCTGGATTGTACACCTCATCCAAAACATTGACAACTTCAAAGTCTTGACCCGATAGTTCAGTCAGTGTTGTCAACACTTTGTAGGAAAATCCACATGCTGGTTCATATCGGGTACCTTTGACAAATGCCACGACGCGATTGGTCTTGACGACCTGGTCAATGAGGTCAGTGATGGAACAGGTCAAATCGTCCAGACCCTTTCCTGGGGTCAATTTAATCTCTTGCTTTGCTATTTTCTTCTTTCTTTGAGTCCACATCGTCTCTCCAGGTGTATTTCCTGGTGGAATATTTCCAGTCTCCTCGACAGCACGTTCGATCCACGATTTCCATGCCTCTGTAAGTTCCTCCTTTCCTGCGCCAGGCATCTCTACCACCTTGGCAGAACATACCATATCTGGACCAAGGGATTCGGCGTAGGTTGCCATACTGACTGCTATTTTCCTGGATATTCCAACATACTGAAGTACATTTGAAGAATCATAGACAGCATACACGCCTGGTTCGAGCGTAATATCGGCCGATATCTGGGTACCGTCTGCTGTTAGGATGGGAACGATGGCAGCATCAGAGAACTCGCTACTGCTGGCTGCTTTCACTACCAATCTTGCCGATTCTCTTGCTATAGATTGATTCATATCATGACGATGGACTATTCTGGAATGTGTCGCAGGTGAAGACACGAGGTGCCTCGTCTGTGCTTGGTGCACGTGTCGTGCTCCCTGTGGGAATACAGATACTACCAATGCGTGCATGATTATTGATTGTTTTCTTTATATTTGGACAATGTACGTGGTCCCATGAGTCACGGGGATTATACAGTAGGAGACACTGGGGAGATTGATCCTGGGATCAAGCTAGCTTGGATTCCTACCTTTTGTCTTTTATAATGTTAATCGTCACGCCATGAGATCATCTCAGATAGTACAAAGGTACAAGAACTCTTCCTTGCCCCATTCTGACTCTGAAGGGTCACCCTACAATAAGGTGGCCACCCATATGGGTCCATCTGCTGGCTCTTGAATGAGTCATGTAGATGCTTGTCTTCTATATTCAAAAGTACCACATATTTTATATACTATGCCATTCAATATGATGAGAGAATACTAGTGATACTCTAGAGAGCCCACGATGGGACAGGGAACGAGCAGAACGTCTCAAGAAATCATTGATGGTCTCCCCGACACGGAGAGGTACTTTGGGTTTGAAAACTTTGGGAATACGTGTTATTGTAATAGCGTACTGCAATCGTTATATTTTTGTAAAGTATTCCGGGATCATGTGGTTGCGTATGGGACAGAAGAGCCGAGCAAGTCTGGTAGCAAAGAGACTGTCCTGAGTTGTCTTTCAGACCTCTTTACAACTGTACGTAGTAAATCTGCCGTGTTTATACTGTCTTTGGACTATCTTTACTTCATGGTGGTGGTGTAGATTGCGACGAATAAGAAAAAACTTGGTTGTATAGCTCCTAGAAAGTTTATGAGTAAAGTCAAGGCAGAGAATGAGCTGTTTCGATCGTTTGCGCACCAGGATGCGCACGAGTTTCTGAGTTATTTGTTGAATAGTATGTCAGAGACGTTGGTGGCGGAGAAGCGAGAGAAGACGGATGAAGGCGAACGTGTCCCAGTCACGTGGGTGGATGAGATTTTCAAAGGTACCCTGGTGACAGAAACCAAGTGTCTTTGGTGTGAAAACGTCACCATCCGTAAAGAACCATTTTATGATTTGTCATTAGATATAGAAGAGAATTGCTCTCTTAATGCGTGTCTTGAACGGTTCTCCTCGCGAGAGACGTTGAAGGATGATGAAAAGTTTTTCTGTGATCGATGTGGTAGGAAACAAGAGGCTGTTAAAAGGATGCGAATTTCCTCTCCGCCGAGCGTCCTGTGTTGTCATTTTAAGCGATTCAAATATATTGAACGATTGGAGCAGATGAGAAAGTTGACACATCGAGTTGTGTATCCATTTGACCTTAAACTTACCAACACAACTGATGACTGCAAAGACTCTGATGCTCGATTTTCCTTATTTGCTGTTGTTGTCCATATGGGTCTCCATATGAATCACGGTCACTACGTCGCTCTAGTTAAAAGTTCAGGACAATGGCTATGTTTTGACGATGATCAGGTGATTCCAATCACAGAAAGCCAGGTGAGAACCACATTTGGTCACACCCAGGACCCCCTCCTGCGGGCTAGTCATGGTCGTGTTCAGGGCTCGATGGATCATAGCTACATCATTTTCTATAAACGAGAAGACGATTGAATATTTCATGAGTTGTGTTTAGAATATAGTTATTATTACATAATAATTGCTACATAATTTAATAGCAGGCAGCACTTGGACGGGTTGCCTTGTAGGTTGTCTTGAAGACACGGCTACTTGGGCGGACCATCTTTCTCGACAGAGGGAAGCTGATCTTGGAGTCATGGAACTGAGTGATGTTTGGTCTCTTGCACTCAGATGCCTTGATGGTGGCTGTCTTAATGATAGAGATGGCACTATGTCTTGCACGGTGTCTACTGCCCATCTCCTGGTACATTTGTTCTACGGCGCCATTAAGAGTGGTATCTCTGTACTCTTTATATGCGTTATGGACACCAGTACGGGAGTTATATCTAACCCAAATACCGTAGTTCTTAATGGTGGTTGGATTCTTCTCGAAGATCTCGTTCACTGCAAGAATCTGTCCATTGGCCTTCTTCACACGACGAAGCTTTCTCAAAAAGTACCAGAACTTTGACTTGGCCTTGACCTCATCTCTAGCCCACATCTTCATTCTGTAAATTTGTGGATTTTGATCCTTCTCAGTTGGGACGTGACGTCCAACAATCTGGAACTGACGGTACAAGAACTGCAAAAGCGAAAGAATAATGCGCATCAAAAGACAATCCACCCATGCCTCGCAAACCACACCAACGATCGTATGTGGGGATTCAAAGAAATATTAAACATCGATCAAGAGCCCGGGAGACGTCATGGAATGAGGGAAAACAAAAGCCGCCGAAGCAGGGCGATTCCATTCCATTCATTCCTTCTTTCCACACATACTCAATTGCCTCTGTCACGGATACGATATCATATTCTAGTGTCATATATTACCGTATGATTGTATCCGAGTCAAGAGACAATGATTGACTCAAAATAACGATGCCTCGCTCATGGCGTGCGGCTGCCTTTGGTGGGGCACCGTGCAGGCCTCTTTCCCACTAAACAAACATACCTGGACCATCTTGTTATAGTATTTCAAAGATTCTGATAATAATATAATGCCAGATGATGGAGTGAAGGATTCAATTGTATCAGAACGACGACTGCGACTGCTGGTTTCTCTCGATTGGATTTTTTCGTTCCAATGTAAAATAAAATGTTACATTAAATAGAATTTTAGATTTTGGGGAGGAAAAAAAATTGTGGAATAAGACGCCATGCATTCCGACATGACATTGTAGATCGTATATATGTAAAACTTTACATATATGTAACACGTGTAGAGGTCGTTGATGGTGTTTCTGCCTTTCCTGTTGACACGTTTTGAAGAAAAGACTATATAGACAAAGGACGAAAAATGGCACAGCACCTGGCAACAATCTTTGGGACCGAAAAGGACAGAGTAAACTGTCCTTTTTACTTTAAGATAGGGTACGTTGCATCTTCTGTCTCCTACCATCGTGTTGTTCTCACACGTGTGTGTGGCATCTTGATGTATCTCTTGTCTTGTTCAAATGCAGGGCATGTCGGCATGGCGATCGATGTTCTCGCATGCATAATAAACCAACGATTAGTCCTACCATCTTGCTGCATAATTTGTATATGAATCCAGTGTTGAATGCACCACTTGGTCCTGATGGACTTCCAGTTCCTGTGGACCCACAAAAAGTGCAGCAGTTTTTTGAAGACTTTTTTGAGGATGTGTTTTTAGAGTTACATAAATATGGTCATGTAGAGCATTTATGTATTTGTGACAATTTGGCGGATCATATGGTTGGGAATGTGTATGTCAAGTTCCGGGATGAGGAGGCAGCAGCAAAAGCACTAACTGGGCTACAGGGCAGGTTTTATGCAGGGAAGCCGATACAAGTAGAGTTTTGTCCGGTGACGGACTTTAAAGAGTCAACATGTAGGCAGTATGAAGAGGGAACGTGCACTCGAGGTGGGTATTGTAATTTCATGCATGTTCGTCCTGTTTCAAAAGAACTTCGCAAGCAGTGTTTTGGACGATATGGCGATGGGACGACTGGATCCACAACATTTCATCTTGGCAGCTCTCGAGGCTCAAGGGGAGGATTCAGAAGATCTGATGAGTACCGGGGGCGATATGATGATCGACGACGACATGATGATCGACGGGACAGGTATGATGACAGGAGACGAGACAGATATGATGACCGTAGGCGAGACAGATATGATGATCGTAAGCGGTATGAATCGGATTCACGACGAGGACGACATTATGAATCTGAAAGACCATCTCATAGAGATCGCAGGGACGAATCTGAGGAACGCCGAGCTAAAATTGCCCAATGGAATGCAGAAGCAACACGATGATAGTAGTTATTGTAAAGACCACCATGCATATATAGCAGCAAATATGGACGTTTCCAATGCTAGACGAGCCATACTATCTCTCACTAAATTTTTATTTCTTGACCCAGCCAAATCTCTAAATCGCAAAGTCCCAGCATCATGTGTCAGGGCATAGCAGATACCTCTCACGTGCCCTTTACCAATAACACCAACCACATTCTTTGTTCCATTCACGGCTTTTGACCTCTTTAAACTCCATGCGAGATATAAATCTCTTTCAAACACAAGAGACTGTGCCAACTCAGGAAACGAATCCGTCAAACTATACAATAACGCATTCACTGCATCATCATCCCGTCTCAACTGCTCGAGAGTTTCCTTTGATACCAGCTCAGACTCGTTTGCAAGGAGGCCCGATCCCAACATTCCTACAAATTGCAACTTTTTCTTCCACGATAAACTATCCCATGCTCGTCGAAGAGTTATTTCTATCGGTCTATCTCCCAGAACAAGCTGAGCATCTACAGTCTCTGCTACCCTTCTCGCCCTCACAAATTCCTCACCCACAGTCTCTACCTCCATCCTCTCTGCCATCATTGACGACACACGACTCAACAAAAGACGAAGAAATAATGCGCTTCTCCCTCCCAACTCCAACGTCTTTTGAAATGTATCCGCCATGTTCTCCCCGCCAGCAAGGTCAAACCATCCCTTTTGTCCACCCTGTGACATCCGACGAATTCTATCTTCTTCATACATGACAGACGACCGGCTTCGACAAAGCTCTACCACCACATTCTCTGGACGTATAGCTCGAATCACTCGCTCTACTTCATCCGCAGATTCTTTCGACGTGTGTGCTGTTCCAACTAGAAAAACAACCTCTGGTTCCACATACCCATCTGTCCTTCTTTCTACATAGTTTTCAGGACGAGGAACAGCCACTAGTGTACCTGAATCTGATAAATCCTCTAGTTCAGGGTATAGACGACGAATGATTCGCTTCGATTCATCCACGAGGTGGAGCCTGTGGTCATAGTGCTTTGGTGGAGCAAGGACCGCAGCACGAGGTACAGAGCCTCGAGGTTTCTGTATCATGTATGTGTATATTAAATAAAAATAAATGATAAGAATAAATACATGGCACGCAAGAAACAGAGAATCATAAGAAACTGTGCTATTTCTTTGCAGAGAGCAATTTTTGGACCATGTCTACCCGACTCTCCTCCTCAGATCCCGAGGGTGTCGAGGATTCAGACGACGACAATTGAACTACACCTGTGTCTGAACACGGCTCCAATGCACGCATGGCAAGATACAATGCCACGTCTTCCCTTGGCAATACATTCTGTCCACCCTGGTCAGAGTCAGTCAACACAACACTCCCTCCTGGCAATGTGCTCAGTTTCTGAGGATCTACTCGAACGATAGTACACGGAATACCAGAATTTCTAACCATTTCTTCTCTGGATAGGTTCAACAGTTCTTTCGTCTCAGAGCTAGCAAACATTGTTGAAAACATTGACTGACCTGCAGTCGATGATGTCCCAGACAGCAAGACAACATACGGCACATCTGCTGCCTTGACCAGAGAAACAATCTTACTTGATACAGATCCACACATGACGACAGATTGAGCTGCTTTCAACGACGACGGCAGCGTATCCCCTCTGACAACATCCACATACATTCCATATCCAGCTTTTGCCTGGCCCACATCCTTGGTCACCACAAGAACAGAGGCTCGTAAAAGAATAAGCTGTAGAAGAACCTGTTCGGCCATGGGAGAATCTTCCGGAAACAAAATAGCAACTTTATCCCTCACAACAGTCTCTTCTGGAGAGTCCCCCTTCCAATCACCTTGAGGGTCTCCTCCATCCTTGGGAAGCACCAAATCCTGTTCTCCATACCACTTTCTCAACTTCTTACCAGCATACATGAAATCCAACAGTTCATCACCCAAACCTTTCTCGTCATTCGTCGCACAAGGCCTACGTCCCAACCTGCTCCTACAACAAGGCCTACACCCAAGCCTGGGATTGCATTGAACCAGACCTGATCGGATCATCAGGTATGACATGTTTGTTTACTATACTATACTATAAATATACATACATGTGATTGATTGATTGATGGATTGATGGATGGAAGAGTATCTCATCCCTCAACTCGTGGTGAATTTGAGATGAAACCAAACAAGGGCATGACCTGCTCATCCTCTCGCTCTTTTGTGTCGCAAATACATGCAAAAAAACATCACTATTTATTAAATAGAAATAAATAATTGTCAAGATGGCTCTGGAGACTCTTTACAAGACCTTTATGCGCAGAAACAGCGTGTATATTGGTTTCATTATTGCCGGTGCTTTCGTTGGAGAGAGAGTGTTGAATGGTACAATCGATTCAATGTGGGAGTCTAGCAACAAAGGAAAACTTTTCAAGGATATCGAAGCAACCCTGCAGACGAGTGATGAGTGATGAGTGTCTCATCATGTTTTCAATGATGGACAGGAAAGATTCTGTCGTATGAATGATGTGTGTTCAATTCACTTGTATATTTATTACATGGTAACAAGCAAACAAATAGAGAATTGTTTTCAAATAATTGCTGGCTGGACGGGGTCTGCCTCGTCAAGGGCAACCTCACCAGGGACGAGCTGGGCACAGAGTGACTTTTCAGCATCCAACATGATTTTCTTCGCTTCCTCGGAATCCGCAGCATACAGTACCTGTTCCACTATTCGTAGTACAGGTATATCTGCCAACTCTGGTGCCTGACACATGATTTCAATGTCTCTGAGTTTGTCAAAGTAAAAGTCTCGTTCTCTCTCTGCTGTATCCACCTTGAGCTTCAGCTCTGTTATTTCTTCCATCATACTGTCAACCTGTGTTCTCATCATGTTGTACTCTTCATCTCGGCATGAACGATCAGCTTTGATGGAGCGAGGCTCTTCTATACAGGATACAGGAGCCTTCTTCTGCATCACTGGCGTAGGACGAGCTTCTTTCCGTGCCACTGGGTTATTATTCCTTACACTATATCTCTTCCAGTCCCCTGTTTTACACAATCTCCTCCGTTCTACTGCATCATAGTTTTCACATACATCATCCCCATTCGTCACCGAGTCCCAATATCCCTTGAACCACTGCATGAACTCAATACTGTCTTGCCTCTTTCCCTTTGATAGTTGACTCACATTGAATGCTCTATCAACCTTTTTCTTTGTAAATGCCTTTTGAAGCTCCTTGTAGTTATTCACATACTCCCATTCATTCCTGACATTAAAGTCCACTTTCTTCATATTCACCGTGCCAGGTCCATGAAGAATGTCCATCAATTGACACGCAACGGCACCTGAACACGTCTGCAATACCACACAAGGGATTGGTCGGTCGGTTAGTTGGTTGGTCGTTGGTTCCATGGTACCACGACTGCCTGGGTCGTACACATACAAAGTAATATAGCATAATCACATACATCTTCGATTTTCTCCAATTTCAAGGAAAGAGCAGAATTGAGCCAGCCGAGTAACTCAGATTGCCCAACGAAATTGTTCGATGCCATCATCCCACGAGTCGCCATAGTGATAGATCTATATACAAATCTATTCCCAGTACATACGTATAATATCACTGTCGTATATGAGTAAGAAATCAACATGATACGATTGAATATATGGATGAACATATGACGTACCAACGTTTTGTTTGTTTCTATCATCATCTCCCATCCACCAGTCTCGTTGATGGGACCCATGCTAGGATCAAGATACCCTGGGCATCTTTGCAATGCCTTGTCTCAATCAGTCAGATAGTCACCCGTTTCATGATGTCATATCTTTCACATTGTGAATTTCACACGTTACAATGGTAGTTTTTACGAGCAGTGATGGGTGTGGGGCATTGGTTCTGGCTGGTGGAGACGTGCGCATGTCTGCCTCTCTCGAGGCATGCGGCACTCTGTCAAAACCAACAATGCGCATGACCCATCGATCGCATGAAGTGTATGAAATAGGAGCTGTAGAGACAAAGAATAAACTTCCGGTGCTGGAAATCGCATCACGAAGGCCGATTGCTTTGCTAGGAATGATTCCACGTCCTGTAGTATTGTTTACTGCAGGCGCCCTGTCTGGTGCCATTGCCAAGACAATCACGGCACCGCTGGACCGCGTGAAGATTTTGTTGCAAGTACGAGGAGGTCTTCAACAGGGGGCCATTGCAGAAGCTGCTCAGAGTGGGTCTCTGTTGAAGTCCCTGATTGCTGTCGGAAATCAAGAGGGAATCAGGGGATTTTGGAAAGGTAATCTTCCACAGGTATTGAGGGTGGTTCCATACTCGGCCGCCCAGCTCTACTCGTATGAATGTTTTAAGCAATTCTTTACTGACAAAGAGACCGGAGAATTGAATGTTAGACGTCGACTCGCGGCTGGTGCCTGTGCTGGAATGACTGCAACTATTTTGACTCACCCATTGGATACACTGAGGTTACGAATTGCGGTAGATCCTAAATGCCGTAGTCTTCTCGGCGCCATTACTATCTTAGCAAAGGAAGGAGGTGTTCCAGCATTTTATAGGGGATTAGGAGCATCGATGGCTGGAATAGCTCCCTACATGGCCCTGGAACTGGCTACATATGACATCTTGCCACAGAATATTCCTTCTTTTGCGAGAGGATTTACATCTGCGTTGATTGCTACTGTATCATGTTATCCTCTCGATACTGTTCGGCGTCGTATTCAACTGGAAGCTGCCAAGGCGATACCTTGGAGTGTTGCTGCTGGGGCTATTGTGAGAGACGAAGGTATTGGTGGATTGTACAGAGGGTTCTTGCCGAATGCGGTGAAAAACCTGCCAAACAAGGGTGTTAAATTGACAGTATTTGATAAGGCAAAGACGGCATATGCACGTGGCGTTATTGCCCTTGAAGAAGAAGAAAAAAAATTGATTGCCAAAAAGTAATCTGTATCAAATGCATGCTACAACAGCATGCAGAATGGCCTTTTTATTGTAACGAAAAGATATTGCTGACAATTCTCTAGAACTACTAGATATTTCATCCGATAATGCTTGCCTATCCTCTTCGAGGGATGTACTGAATGACTCTAGATGCTGTTGACATATCTTGCGCAAGATTCCTCCAACACTGTGTGTTTCTCTCACCCTGGCAATGTCAATGATTGTGTCAATCAGCTTGAGCAACCGAGGATCAGCTCCATGTTTCATCACAAATAAGCGTGTCTCGTTTGGAAGGGAATCCATGGGGATGACTGGCAATCCCAGCATGGTACAAATAGCTTCACATGCTTGATGAGTATCCTGAAACACTACCACCTGATCATAGTCATTCTCATCGAGTGCAAACCCAAAATATAATAACAACACATCATTGCACAAAGAACCATACGATATTGTGATCTGTTCATCTCTCGAGATATCGTGTGATGCCACAAGCTGAAACGTGGATGGCTCAACAGTCTCACTGACTGGTGCAATCTCTTCCTGTGCTTCCCGGCCCTGACACGTACTTGGGCTACAATTCACCCCTACAGAGGCATTATAGGTACTCGTGTGGTTTGCCATGTCGACAATTGGTACGAATATATGCTGATTTCCATACAGGAAAGACCGAGAATGTATCATGGAAAATGCCCAGAGGATATCCTCCCATGCATACTCTCCCAGATACTCTCGCAGCGCTTCATCGTGGAGAAATCCGCGAAGCTGGTATATTTCACGTATAATATCCTCATCTTCTAGCACAGCAATCTCCTCGTCTTCCCAATATATCCATGGTATATCCACGTGTGTCGGCATGCTTCCTACCCAGTCCTTCCACCCAATACGCCTTCCATTTTCTAATAATCGCTCAACCATCTGTACATTCCATGGAACATCCGCTTCTATACTATCAGAACCATATATGGTATACTCCATGGGTACATTGACAAGCAGAGAACCTTGCTCAATGTCATCTACTGCACAAAGACCCCAACCTTGCACATCATCTTGATATTGTATATCCACACGCCGTGGACTCTCCCCAAGAGGGTTTCCGATCCAGGAGATCAGTGCATCTATATTTGGATGTTGCTTTTGCGGCCGTATATGGTCTTCTACTGGAATCACTGATTGGTTACCAGGACAACTGCAAGAGACTTGCCTAGGTGGGAGATATGTCCCGACCGAGCCCCGTGGATGATGATGATGTCCTCTACATGTATGCATTATAGTATTGTATATTATTACTTATTCTATTGTTACTCCATCATCAACAGCACACATTGTATTTTTGATACGTTTCGTTTGTCCCCAATGTTCCAACGAGGAGTTGACATGGTTACAGCCTCATCAGGCTGTGAGTCATCTGTGTCTTCTTTTGACATACAGTCTCTGATCTACTGTCAAATCTTGAATTCATCTACAATCACGAGATGCTAATATACACGAGGTGAAAACAACCCCTCGTTGTGGTCCCAGAGATGTCATCCCCAACGAGGGACCCAAGCACTTGCAAGTACCCCAATAGTGGGGTCAAGGATTTCTCTACCTACCTGTGGTAGGTGTACGGTACACCCACTCTATTTTGAAAAAAGAAAGAATGTTTCTTTTGTTTCGATCTTCTTTATGCAGTCATCGTTATAATAGTGATCATTCTTGTTGCAATATTCCCTTGCAGCGTCCAGAGCCAAAAGAGTGCAACTAAACTCAGAGTTGCTGGTACTCGTCTGACGAGTGTTCGTGTGGTGACCGCAGGATGCATTGCAGATATCACAGATTGGTTCATGAAAAACTCCTATTCTCGTGAAAAGGGCTTTGTATTCGAGATGGAACACTTGATCAGAAAGTCCCAAGCGGACAAGAGCCTTGTGTTTGAAATAGACACTGCATCTAGGAACACAAGGATATACAAGCCAGGGCAGCACCCTCCTCTACTCGGACTTTCATATCCAAAGAAGAAGAAGAGAGTGGTTCGCAAGGCGTACATTGAGTCACACAAGTTTCTAGGATCTTTGAGGGATGATGTGACCCACCGCGTTGATCAATGTGCTGGTCCAAATAATGATTTTTATGCTGTCGTAGGTGGGCTCGTTACTCCGTATGATGTTCTGTGTATGTATATTAGCTTTTTTTGGAAGGCTTTATATATCGAATGGATGGATGGGAGGCCCACGTCGTCCTTTATGTTGAAGGATGATGATGTGATTACCATTTGTGGCAAGATGTATCCCAGGGTGGATCCCTATGTGCCCGTGCAAATTCCCGCGAAACGAACAAAATCATTCTTTAAAAAGATATTATCTTTCTTTTAGTCGATTACAGTTGAATACCATCATATACGGTGTATTATTTCATGAAAATGGCTACATCATGCAGCCTCATGCATGTCATTGCCACATCTTTGGTAGTGCTGACCCGTGGTCAGGTACCATGATACTCGTAAAAGACCTCATGCATGTTTATAAATAATACTATGTACTTGATTACAGTATCATATTGCTGTAAAAACTGACCTGGGACGCACTCACATTGTTGAATGCATCAGATGTATGAACACTCTACCCCTCATAGTACAGGAAGTACGGCATCGCCGTATGTGAACAAAAAAATAGGAACTGACGATCTGGCAGAGAGTGTCGACCAAGATGAAAACATGTCTGATACCATCCATATATTATGTTTTTTGCGACATTGGAATATCTAGATACATATTTCCTGTGATTTGACACCAAGCCATGCATGGCGTCATATGACGTGGTCTTTCAGGGGTGGTATAAAGACTACCACCGTGAGTGAGTGTCTTGACAAAATTCCATCCACGTCCTAGGTGACTTGGAGAGGAAATATGAAAGAATCTATTGAATATTTGAGTGTCCGAAAGGACCTGGCCACGAGTCCCCGAATTCGTATCATCGTGGGCATTGCCAGTCTAGGTTTTCTATTGGCTGTCTTTGACTGGAGATTTGCTCTCGTGAAACAACCTGAGAGCTCCATGATACACTTCGAAACGGCTAATAAACGTATCAGAGATGCACTGACGTCTTCTGTCATTGGCATCACTGTGAATGAATCAGATATTTTACACAAAATGGGACCATTTGATCTGCCTCGGTTGAATCAGATATTAGGTTGTGACGAGTTCTCCGTTGAAAGTCTCCTTAAGAGCTTGAACGGCAGTTCTCCAAATGAATGTGAAAAGGTATTGACAAAGGTATTTGATAGTGAAGCGATTCCATCGACTGACGAGACTCTCCTTACCATGGAGAGGTTCTATGCCATGGTAAAGGCACCTGGTGGGTTGTGCCAGCTGGAAGAACGACTCATGTGCGAACAGTATGACACTACGAGTGATGGTGATATACTGATGAAAGACCCAAAGATTGCCATCATGGTGATTGCAGCAGGTGTACAAGACACTGCAGGCATGCTGTCACTTGAAAATAAGGAGCAATATGCATCCATGCATGGGTATGATCTACATGTTCTCAGAGAAGCGCCAGCTGGATTTTCAAGAGATAGACCTTGGCTCAAGATACCGTACATGGCATCTCTTTTACACAAATATGATTACGTTTGGAGTCTTGATTTGGACACGCTCATTCTTGACATGAGCTTTGATGTGAGGCGTTTGATTGATGATAGATTTGACCTCATAGTCGGTATTGATATGAATGGAATTAATACCGGAAGTTTTCTGATGAGAAAGTCCAGCTGGAGCTCTCTTTTGATGTATACATGGTGGTTGGAGGACAATGTGGAGCCTCTTGGTTGGTGGGAACAGGCAGCCCTTCATAAGATGAGTCAAAATGCCCTCATCGGTAACCACATCAAACGAATCAAGCAGGAAGCATTTAATTCTTACGAAGGACATATCAGGATGAATCCAGCTACACTGCCTTTTGTTCTTCATTTCCCAGGTGATGCAGACAAGTGGTCCAAGATAGTCCGGTATGCTGAGATATTGAAGAATTCAACATTATAATGTAATTACTGTACAACTAGTTGTGTTCCGACCATGATGGTCAAGGAGACTTTCTTATTTACTGTAGACTCTCGCAGCATCCTTGTAAATTATTGATCAATTCATATATTACATATGAGTATCACAAAGAGTCCATATGGACAGCAATACCCATGTGTTGGTCAACTTGTGTCGACGAAAACTGGAGGACATGTGAGGTGGAGGAGGTGCCAGCGGGTTTCTCACAAGCAGAGCCATTTGGCCTTCCGATCCCTTCCATCAATCTCATATGATAGAAAAATAAATAATGTGGCAGTCAATTCTGGCAAACGGCCTGCGACCGAGGCCATCGTATCCCAAGACGAGGCTATTGTCGTTGGAAGTGCTCTGGGCCTCTCTGTTCTTGCCGTCATTGGGATTCTGACGCTCCCAGGTTTGGTTGAAGAATCCGACCAGCTCTACTATTTTGATTATAGCTTATCTTTTGGAGACCTTTGTGGATCCGCATTATGGGCTCTTTCATATTATTTTGTTTCCCCAGTGCAACTGCTGCTTCTGTTTCTGGGAAGAATAGACACAGATCGTCCATCGGATATACTTATGCGTATTGGTGGGAGGCTCATGGGCAATGATGTGGATGCATTGGGGTACGAAGATCCGGTTATTCTAAGGATTGCTGCAGTATCATTGGCTGTCTTCTGGGGCATCGTAACAGCCCAGCTGTTTGAATTGCTACTCGGTGATGCCACATGGTCCGTGTCGACTGGTATTGGTGCTTGCTTTGCAGCGTTTGTATATGAAGTAGGAAGGCCTGAAAGGCTATCAAAAGACGATGCGATACAGCTAGAAAATATTTGGCAGGACTTTTCATCCTTTGCAGATGATGCTCTTGCCAAGAGAGGAAGGTGCCATGAGAGTGAGATTATCAGAGAATTCCGAAAGAGATTTGGAAAGTATAGAACTGAAGAAAGTATTAGTGATGCGAGAATCAGAGATATGATTCGTAATTGGAACCCAGAGGTAAGACGAAGTAGAAATGGGTATTACACAAATGTCTCAGTGCGATCATCCATTCTAGATAGCATGTAAATGAACCATTTATTTCTATTTTATTGATACCAGAATCTTCTCCTGTAAAAGTAAATCTATTCTTCCTTGTCAATGAAGATTGTCTTCATGAAATTCACAAATCTCTCAGCATAAAACTTGGGGTCTGCTACAGACACTGAATTACCATGCAACATTGTCTTCCAGGACTTTTCAATCTTTTTTCTCGTATTATACTTTTGCAAAAAGTCAATAATACCAAAGTAAAGTAGTACTGGCTGCCTTGTTTCATTTCCATTTTCATCAAGCTGCACTGCCATGGCAGGTGTGGCCCAACCAATAGATGGCTTTAGATGGAAGCCAAGGTCTCGTCCAAGATACTCCTTCTCATGCGAGTCACTTTGACGACGTCTAAAGGTTGTCGTCGGAGCGTTTTGCCCGGCAGGTCTTTTTGAAAACTCTGTCATGGAGCTAGCAGATGCTGCAGATGATCTTGCTGCATCACGTACAGAGTTTGCTGAAGCAATCAAAATAGCTGCATTCTTCACATAGTCTTCTTCGTTTTCGGGTTCCTCCGGAAAGTCAAGCGATTCAATGTTTTGAACCAAGCTTCTGCTAAATGCTAAACTGTGGAAATTTTTATCCTTCACAGTTGCTAGACTACCAAAGGAGGGGTTGGTTAAAGGAGCACTTGGAGGATACCATTCATTCTCTCCCCAGGAGATAAAGTGAACCCCCAGGAGCAATGAGTAATCTATCAATTTTCTCTTGGCGAGAAAACAAACATCGCTTTCAATGGTCGATAAGAGAAGTTTGTAATTTTCCGAGGAAAATTCAAATTTCATATCAATATCCAAATCCTTGAGCGTTGCCCCAGGGTCTTTTCGCTTTTCCTCCCCTACAGTCCTCTTGTACGTGCTTCCTTTCAAATCGTATTTTCTATGCATCCTTTTCTCTGTTGGAAGGACATTTCCCATCACGACAAATCGCGCATTGTTGCCGAACCAAGGGCTTACCCGATGTATTCCAAAGAACTTGACAAGAAGAGTTTCTGGGACAGAGGATACATACTTTTGATAATGCTTCATAAATTGTATTACTATTTCCATCTCCTCCTTCCTCACCGATTTAATAAAGAATCTATCGTCTTCTGATAAGAAAAAAATACAGCCAGAAGCCCCAGGAGATGGCATCTCACGAAGTGCTGGACCACCTGTAAGACTAACTAGATAATCTGCATTATCCACTCCAAAGCTCCGCCGAAGCAATTGAAAGACTTTTGGTAAATAATTTTTGTATTTGAATCCAGGAATTGTCCCACTACTTGGAAAATTCTGCACCAGGACAGAGTTATAATCATCCTTTGCCATGGAATTGTCAGAGACTCCCTGTTGTTCCTGGGCAATTCCATACATTATACCAAGTTGCAGTTGTCTCATTAGATCATACGAATGGTGCCCTTTATAGATGACTTCTCCAGGTTTCAAAGGCCTGTCTGCACTCAAATATCTTCGCATGTCATTATGTTTCACCTTTCCTTTGATCCCTCTCATTTCTGAAATATCCAACTTGATGTTCTTCACCATTCTTCCAGCCTCGTAGCGCCGCAAGTATAACACAGGATCATCACCCTTTCCTCCATACGTTGCTGGCCTAAAAACCCCATCACCATCCTTCAAACCATTCTTCCACCCTCCATAATATACAGAACCATCAGAGGCTGCAAAAGTCCCTTGGCCATTTTGCAAATCATTTTTCCATTCTCCCTCAAAACGATCTCCATTCACCCACATAAACACCCCACGACCTTCAATCTTGCCATCCTTCCATTCCCCAGAATACGAGGACCCGTCGTCGAATAATACAGTTCGTTCAACGTCTTCACCTTCCATAACAGGGTCCACCTGTCCACCATCCTCTCCACTTGGAACGTCCAGAGATGCATTTCGAGACAGAGAATATGTATGTCGAATCTTTTCTACGTCCGGCCCACTCAGTATATTCTTCAATATGGAATTATGTATTGACTTTTTAATAAAACCAGCGGCTCTCTTTTGAGTATGTTCTCCACTTTTCCGTCTCCAAGGCAAGAATCTGTAACGAGATGGAGTCGGAACTAGTTCATTTTCATCTTCTTGAATTTCATAATCATGGAACGGAGACGAATGAGCCTCATTGTCTGCAATTTCGTCCACATTCAGGGAGAGACCGTTCCCATCTACTTGGGTGCCATTCTTTCCTACAGACACCTGTCCACCCACCATATCGATATTTATGAAACTATTAGTCTGGGAATTCCGAGAACACGCAGTCTAATATCATAATCAGGAGATTATGGTCCGGACCATTTCCAGAAAATCGTAAAATGTTATTTAGCAACCGAAAAAAATCTCGAGATTGAGCTAAAGCTTCAAATAAGGTCATTCACCCCACAGTCGTCCTCAGAACTGAAAATAAATGAAAAAATAATGATGAATACACGTTGAATATATTGGAATGTCCGTATCAGTAAAGGACGGCTCTCTGGGTGGAGAACCATATAGTATTCGGTTCAGAGCCCAGTTCGGAGACATCGGTCCCTTGACGTTTGAGAAAACTGAGCTCTCTTTAGAAGCATTAGCTGAAAGAGCATATGAATCATGGCCAAAAGGTATGTGCAAGCCTACAGCTCTCGTGAAAGAAATCTGAACGCCTGTTTTTTTCCTTTTGAGGTTTTCTGTGTGGAAGAGGTTCACCTATTGCCATCTCATTCTCTGTAGAAGATGAATCAGTAGCAAGCCTCCCTTTATGTAAGGAGGATATCAAATTTATACGAAACGGTAGAGTGTTGACAAGTGCAGAGGACCTGAGGCATGCATGTGATGACTATTTCTCATTGAATCCTCCAGATGATGAAGGTGACAAGGTTCTCATTTTGCATGCTGTAGTGAGGCCTCCAAAACCTCCCGTTAGAAAGAAGGGTAAAAAGAAAGTAGATTCCGGTCAGTCCTCTGAAAGTGCGACGGATACCATGGGTGGTGTCGATTGTTCTTGTTGTGTGATCATGTGAGTATCCAGACTCCATTACATGGAGAATTGCAAGATATGTTTGCCTAGGAGCATAGTACTTTAACATGCGTTACTGTTCCATCAGAGCTTGGTCTATATCATCCATCTCTTCATCACTATCATCATCTTCCTCGCCGTCAGATTCGGATGCAGAATCAGAGTTGGCAGCACCATTGAGCAGTTGTTGGTCGAGATCATCATCATCATCCCCAGGATGCTGAATATCCATATCGTCGTCACTTTCATCTCCAATCTCGAAATAACTTGGTTTTAGGCCAAGGGATAGTTTCCCACCTTCTTTATCGACTTTGATCACACGGGCACGGACAGGCTGGCCAACCTTGAACAGGCTGTCAACATTCTGAACATACCCATCGCACAGCTCACTCATATGTGCAAGTCCCGACACAGGAGAATCATTAATCGAGACAAATACTCCATACTTTTCAATTCTCTTGACTTTACCTTCAATAATCTGCCCTTCTGTGAATCCATCTACATTCATAGTTGCCTTGCGGGAGCGCAGCGTCACATCAACCTTGCCATCATTGATTGCCATAACTTTGCCTTGGACAAAGGTACCTGGAGGATACTTTTGCAGTGGATCTTCCACAAATTCGTCATTCAATTGTCTTAATTTGATTCGGGCCTCGACGTCTCTGCCAATACTGATAAAGACTCCCATTTTCCCTGCTGCTTTGACATACCCAGAAACCTTGGATCCTGTGGACAGTTCAGAGAGTTTCAAGGATGGCTTCGGTATCTGGACATCCTTGAGAACCTTAATAGAGTTTTCATCTATTTCTGAGAGGGCCCCAGAAGACTTTCTTAGGGAAAGATTGTACCGTTTTGCTCCCCTCTTTGAAACGACAGATGCCTGGACAAAAGAGCCTACAGGAACAGCATCTAATGCATTCTCCACGGCCACTGAATAAATATCGGTAAGATTCACGTGACCAGCCGTATTCCATGCGATTTGTACGTCAATACCGTTTCCTGATTTCTTTGTAATGCATCCCAGCACGAGGGTACCCGGATTGAAAGATTTTTCAGTGTTTTCCCCATCAATAGCAACATCCAAAGAATGCTTCTCTGGATCTACTGATAAAACTTTTGTTGAGACGCTAGATCCTATTTTGTATCTGGAAGCAATGTCTCTGCATTCTTCCAAGGACTCGCACATATCTGGTATGAAGCCCCTCCCTTTCACAAATGGGCTGTAGGCAATCCACATTGTTGCCCCATTTATCTCTTGAATGTAGCCAATGGCCTGTTGGTCTTTCTTCAGTGTTTTCCACTCAATAGGATTTGAGGAAATTAAAGAGACATTTAGGATAGGTACTTTACCTCCTTTCCGACCTGAAGCTCCAATCACAAATGCCTTATGCTTGGAGCCAAGTTCAAGGCCTCTGAGGGGGTTCTCTCCATCTTTATTCTCCTGCTGGATCTGTGAAATGTGAAGTCTGCCTTTTGTTGTTGTCCCTTCAATGCTAATGTCTGCATATAATGTATGTACTGCATCAATTTTGATCTCTACTTCCGTGCCACGGTCCGGCAAAGCTTTCAATGCAGATTTTCCAGCATTATCTGGAACAAGCACTAATCTGTTGCCCGTGTCTTTTGATGGAATACTCACAACTTTTGCCCCAATAGTTTGATCTCTCTGGCACGTTTTGATCAAGCGGCCATTGAAATCTTTTACGCACATATATCCAACTATAGGGCAATATCCTGCTGGTAGGCTCACAATGCAGTAGCCTTCTTCAGGCTTTATTTGCAATATTTTAACTTCTACACTGTCCCCCTTCTTGGCCTTATTTGTTGCTTTACTATCTGAAATAGCATTTCGGACACCATCTAGAGCAGAAAGATCCACGATACCATCTTTCTTTGAAATGTCTAAAATTGTTGCTGATAAAGAAGAACCCTCTGTCATTTCTTTCAGAGATGCAACCTGATCCATAGCCACAAGACCTACAACATCTGGATACTCTTCAAAATCACATAATATACCATATTCTTTGATGCTGTGAACAGTGACATTGACCTGGTCACCATAAGGGAAAGCACTTTCCCAATCTATTGGTGAATCATCTTCCAAAGAGTATGCAAATTCTAGATCCTTAAACAATGTACTGATGTATGATCCACTTCTATCAGAGCACATGTTTTGCTTCAAAGATATAGTTGCTTGTTGTTTCTCGAGATCAATATGTGATACACATGCACGAACTGACATGTTAACGTGGAACATAGAAGACAAGTCTGTGGTTGTAGCATCAGTCACCTGATTCAGAGAAGCACGTGCTGTGAGGTGATCTAAAAATCTCACAAATACTGCATTAGATGTGACGGAAGCCACAAATCCAGGAAAGACTGTGCCAACCCGAAGATCCTCCAGGGTCTTTGGCATATTACCAGACAACACCGCCTGCCTAATTGAGTCCTTATTTGTCAGTTTGAGTCTCTGCACCTGATCTAATTTTTCCAGGACCACGAGATCTTTCAAGACTGTGCCTACACCAATACTCTCTTGAAGCGAGCTACATGCAGTGGGATGGTCTGCGAGATGACTCACATCAAGTCTTGCCAACGATTTAGATTCAGTGCCCGATTGCTCCAGTTTCAAGACATACCCTGTGACCTCTCCATCTGCCTTTTCGTTTTTGACTACTGAATCTATTGTCCCTTGAACTAGTTCTCCAACATTGAATTGACCAAGAGTATCGTTTTTACTGGCGAGCTCAGCCAATTGCTGCTTTGATAAGAGAGTAAGTCGTAGCCTGTGTGATTTCACATTGGCTCCTAAAACTCTCACTTTCACTATCTGTCCGACAGTGAATACATCTTCAACCTTTTGGGAAGCCTTTATTCCCAAATGATCGACATTTATCATTCCTGCGATGTTATTGAAAAATGTAACAAAGATTCCTTTGTCTTTGACACCTGTCACAACACCATGAGATCTCATTCCTGAAACTACATCATCAAATCCTGCAATCATTGGATATTTGCTCTCAATTAGACTTTTCTTCATAGTCACAATGATTTTTCTGTCGGGCTTTACTTCCAACACTCTACCAGAAACAGTTTGACCCTCTTTGAACTTCTTGTGAGATTTTTTATGCACAGTATCAGAGTAATGAAGAGCAGGCACAATCGCTCGAAGATGAGGAGAAATTTGTAACACAATTGCATTGTCGTCCACTTTATTGACAATACCTGTTATTTTCATTCCAGGTTTGATCTCTGTCATATCAAACAAGCTACCTTCAACAACAGACGGCTTTAATGAAACACTTGCAATGCCATCCATTGGCCTGCTGCCAATGACTCTGCATTTCACTACCTGACCAGGCCTGAAGTGAGATCTAATATCATTTATATCCTTATCAGATAGATTTGAAATGTGGGCATATGCTTGGAAATCTTCCTTACTTCCCTTGGGAGCTGGCAAGGTCAACATAATCCCAAGACCCAGATCAATCCTTTTCACTATTGCAGATTCAAAAATATCTCCTCTGGAAGGCAGTATTGGTATACGTTTTCTCAGGAGATGTGGAAGAAGCGATAGCCCAATAGACTTTGTCTGATGATCACAATATAGAATCCTTGCCTTGATCTTGTCACCTTCATGAAATTCCTTGACTCCTTTATCAAGATGGAATGGATCAATTGTTCCAGTGAAAAAGGTCAAAAATGATACAAGCAAACCATCGGATAAGATATTTTGAACCTTAACGTTGACCAGAGATCCCGGAGTCAGGGAGTTAATATCAACACCGCTCCACTCCAGTGTAACAGAGGAATCCACCTCCTCCGGTACTGCTGTGACGATGGCATTTCCATCATGCTTCATAGTCTTTACCACAACATCGACAATGCTTCCCTGCAAATAGTCTTTTGGCGCCCACTCTTTCTTCAGAAAACCTCTTGTGTTGGCCACTCCAAAGTCAATGATGTACCCATGATCCTCCACACTCTTTACACAACCACTCAAGCAAGCACCAGCACAAACAGCATCTCTTCGTAGTCCTTTGTTGACTATACTGACTTTCGTTGCTAAATCTATCCTCTTCTTTTTTGTATCTTGGCCGTCATGCCCAGAAACACTGACAACACTACACCGCACATAGCTACCTTGTACAAAGTATTGACTCAAATGCCGCGTGTCTTTACCTCCAGCTGGCTCTTTCTTTGCTAGATGATCGGAAGCATTCTCCAAAATCACCCTGCCTTGCAGGCCATGCGGCAGATTCACAAGAAGATCTGTAGTACGTATTTCTGTAATCATGCCCCAGAGTGTCATACCAGGTGCTAGCATTTTGAACTTTAACAACTCTACGAATTTCGGCAGCTTTTTCGTCGCCGACAGAGATTTGAAGAAATCATCTTCATCTACGTCTAGATCTTGCTTTCTACCTTTCTTCTTTGCCCGCTTTTTCAAGTGACTGCCAGTTTGTATACTTTCAAACGCCTCTTGCTCTGCTTCCTGCATAATGATCTCCCACACCATCGACAATAGTTCATGCGATATTACATCATTAAATAATGTGAATTTACCTTTCGAATACGTTTACGCTCCACAGGAGCAATATAAGCCCCTTGAGATCCTCTAGGAAAGTCCTCTTCCTCGTCTACATGCATGGCAGCCTCTCCCTTGTCCTTCTTCTTCCGAGGAGCCTTCTCTTTGCTTTTACCTTCCTTCATTGTTAGATCAGAACTTAAAATCAAATCTATACAACAGAGAAAATGAGATTGAATGTCAATGTAGAGAATCAGGCCTGATTAAACTCCTAGGAATTCAAAAAAATGCTATTTAACTTTTGCCTCAGAAATAAAAAACGGTATCGTGATTCAAAAAAAAAAGACATTTCATGCAAGTAGGTTTTGGCTAAAACCACGAGTTTCACTCCACGGCTGCCTAATTGAAACGAGTATTCATCTATAGAACACCTAAAACGCGAATCTATCGCACAAGAAACGGGGAGAGCAGTATGAATTTTGTTCTCCGTGTGTTAACGTCCTGCGAGTGCCATTCTCGATGAACCATAGGTACAAGGTCTAGTTACATAGCAGGTAACCATCCAAACCAATTACACATCTTTCAAGTATGAGTAATCCCGCAGAATATTGGAATGCGCCCTCTCAAGGAGAGCCAGTCCAAAGCGAGGGTCATGGTGCTACCCTAGCAGGGTTAAAGGAACGGAAAGGTCATGGTTCTTCAATGGCCCTTGCTGCACTTCACATCTCGGGAAGGGCTTCTAGTTTAACTAATGAGTCGTCATTTGAAATGTATACACCCACAAGCAAGCAATATATTGGATTTCAGGAGCACTCACCTTTTGCAGCGGAACAGGAGCAGGGTGGTCTCCCAAACGAAGTCGTTGCCCATTGTGCAATTCGACACGGATACCTTAATAGCTCAACTTCACTGGAATGTAAATCTGAAGTGGTTCTGCGACATGGATTTGCAGGGCACCCGGAAATGATATTTGTCGGGGTATTTGAAGGTCAGGGTGACCATGGAAGATTACTGGCACTCGATGTTGCCTCATTTTTGCCGACATTTTTGGAGAATGAAATGAAAAAGATAGGCTTGGAGCATTGCACGGAAGATGTGATCAAAACTCTTCTAGTTTCATCATGTGACGCAGCACACAAGCATTTACTGTCATGTGATATTGATGTATATGGTAGTGGAGTGAATGTATGTTTCCTTTTGATTCTTCGAGATAAAGTGTTTGTATCCAACTTGGGTAATTCGAGGGTCTTGATCGTATCTGAATCTTCCTTGAGAAAAGGGGTCAAGGTAACTCGTGCTTCACGTGATGCAAATCCTAGTTTACCCTTGGAGCTTGAGAGGATTCAGGCACATGGAGGCATTGTTGGCAGGTTTGAAGATACAAATAATATTTCATATGGGTCTTTGAGAGTGTTTAAAGATGAGAATAAGCTGCTGCCTGGCGTGACGTCCTCGCGTATGCTTGGGAACCTGGAAGCAGTTGAGTGTGGTGTGGTTCCAGAACCCCTATTATCAGAATCTAGTTTATGTCCGAGGGATGATTACATAGTGATAGGGTCAGAGGGGGCTTGGAATTCTATTGAAGATGAAGATGCAGGCAGGGTTGTATCACAATACTCCAAGTACGCATTATCTGGCCTGGATTCTGCAGATGTATTGAGCTATTATGCACAGCATACATGCGAGCAGAAAAAGGTGTCTGAAGATATCAGTGACGTCGCTGTCGTGGTGGTGAATTTAAAGAATATTGTTCGATATGAAAATGAAACAAGTCTAACAGAGGAGGAAGTTGGGTCTCTCGTAGCATCCAAAAGCAACGAGGATGCATACACAAAGTCTCAAGACTTGAGGAATGTACGCAATGGAAGGACAAAAGAAACCCATACAATCTTTTCTCGGCTTGAAAAGATCTGTCATTTGCATGAAACTGAAAAGAATGAGTCTTCTGAGAGGACATCGAGCCTGACTCAAGCAATGAAAAAGGGAGACTCAGGTGATATTCCTCAATATGTATCACAGAATACGATACCAGCTATGACCATGGGTACGAGCGCCTTTCATGAAGAGGATCCGCATATTTTTATTCCTTCGAAAGCAATCGGCGTCCCTATGTCAAGAGGTTCAACAAGGGAAAGTATGAGGCATCAGTCTGATCCAATCCAGAGACTTTTGTCAGAGGAAGACCTTCCTCCAATCAGAAAGGCACCATTGAATCTAAACTCCCTGGAAGGGATCAATCTAATATCACAAAGATCGCACTCGCAACTTGATGTATGGTCCTTTAGCGAGGTAGATACTCCAAGGAGCTCAGAAAGCAATGGATCAGGAAGAAAAACTTTGCCATCTGAAGATGTCCCTCACAGAGGAGAACTCCGGCATGAAGGAAAAGTACACCGAGGAGTGCCATGCTCGTACAGCTCTGTCAATGGATCAAGGCTGTCCTCGGATTCTGACGGTAGTCTAGGTCGACACGGATCTCTTGAAGATATTGGCATTTTGAATGCAATTCCAGGCTTGGATGTTGTTAGCCCATTGAAAATTCGAGGAACTACAACTGCCTTCCAGAACAGAGGAGGCCTTTCCCCGTCAAGCCTCAGAAGTGGAGCGTTTAGAAGGCCAAGAAGTACAATGTGCCTCGGCTCTTTGGCTGAAACGTCCGCAATGCAATCAGAATCGGTGCGCAGGACATCAAGCAATGTAGTAGTTCTCAAAGATATTAACAAGTTTTTTAATTAAGCAAGATTGTTTCATAGATTTATATGCTATAACGTATATTATCTTTTCTTTTTAAGAAATACAGTACAGATTTGGTCCCAGTAGAGTCCAATAGGCAGTCAATACTTGCTGAATCATCCACGTCTTCAGAGATGCTCTCCAGGCGAATTGATTCATTCACCAAACTCTGGTACGAGGCATCGGCTCTCTCTGCATGATCCTTGCCAAAAGCGCATGTAAAGAGTGACAGTAAATCTTCATATGTAGGATGGTCCAAATCACATGTCTGAGTAAAAGCATCACTGAATAAGGCACTATCTGTCTGAATTTCTCTTTCCCCAGCAAGGCTCAGACTCCGTGCGGCGTTATCCGGTTTAGATTCAAATGGATCACGTATATAGAGATGATATGCTCTCTCAGTATCACTCTTGTGCGAATAAAGGAATGAACCATCCCATGCATCGACCTTGAGACGTTGCATGAGAGTGACATCTCCAACAAGATGCTCTAGGGAGGTCAGGTCAGCAACAAATCGCATGAATGTGACAAAAAGCTCAGATAACGATTCTCTATTCCATTTTTCAGGATGTTCTTCTCGATCAGACTGAAATGCTAACGATTTTTTTTTAAACTCGTCTATGTACCTGAGCATACGTAGGGTACTCTCCTGGTGACTCTCAGTTCTTTGAACATCATTCTGAATGGGCCTATCTTTACCAGACCCTGTACATAATGTAGGCAAGACAGGTATTGGACGATTTTGAAGGTGAAAAAGAACCAAAAGCTTCAGGGAGTACGAGTTGAGCATACCCAGTGAGGCATCCAGAAGGTTGTGATGTGACGCCCATAACTTGACCAATCGAACCAGGGCAAGAAACCTCCAATCTATACTCCCTAACAATGCAAGTATCGTCGCTTTGAATCTAAAAGTCTCTGATCCTACAATGATATCACATTTTACTCCAGTTTCCCTGTCTATATAATTGAAAACGGGAATTCTAGCATGGATAACCCTCTCCAATGTCGGTTCGTCTGCCACTCTCTTGCGTATGAGAAGATCAGCCAGTTCATGCAGGAACTTTTGCTTTGAGAACCGTACCACGGAAGACAACATGTTCAAATGATCCCTTTCTTCCCACGTATTCTTCGGAGCAGACTCGATCTTCCCATCTATACAAATATCTAAATCACTTGCCATGTTTTGCATCCCACACACTGTGCTCCCAAAAGCATACGCTTTCAACTCTGAGCACACCACCGGACCAAATGTATCCATCGTATCCAAAACACTTTGCAAAGATCCAAGACACTGGGAATATGATGCAGCATGATCTTGGCAGGTTTCAGTCTTGAGCAAAGCATACAACAGGTTTTCAAGACTGGACAGCACAAGAGGTGCATGCACCGAGGGAGACACAACGGTATCCTGAATTTTATTCAGAATAGATACCGCATGGATTCCATCCACATCACCTGGCCTGCCACGTTCATCTGCGTGAGGTTCCATCGTGCACCGAAATGTTGCTGTTGGCAACAATACTTTTGCAGCCATTTTTTCTCCATGGCTATACACGTCTGTTCCTCTTTTCAGATCATCAAAATGTAGAATTGGATACGACATCATCCAATTCAAACCTACGTTGGTTGTATTCAGTGAGTTCAAGTGTCCACTTGAATTTCAAATCGCTACGTTTGAGCACGATGGGCTGTGCTGGGATAATTACAGACTTTCAAAAGACTCTAGGTATTATATAAAATAAATAGATACTGTTATGAATCAAAGAATGGAAAGAATTTGATCATCTCATACGAACTTAGGACGATGGCACATGCAGGTATTGCCTTGGCTGATCTGGCACTCCATCCTTTGAATAAACCACCAAATCCTTGATGCAACACCACATCTTTCATCACACAGAACGTCTTGAATTTAGTTTTGCTGGGATACAGCTGCATTCGTGTTTTGGCAACATCAAATGGTGTGGTTATGGCTGCTGCAAGGGCTCCAGAAGCAGCACCAGACAGTGCATTTGCTTTTAAAACTTCTATTTCAGACGTTGGGCCACCGATTGGCGTCAACTGTCGACGCATAGGTTCTACTAATGCCCAATAAATCCCAGAAAAGGGAACGTCTCGCCACAATGTTGCCCCAACACCTCTCCACAACTGCCTCAGGCTCTTGGTGGAGCATCCATCATTCACTTGTGGAGTCATGAATGCTTGCACCCGAACCTTCATCAATTCAATAGGACTTGTACAATATACCGCAATAGATCTAGCAACAGTACCTGCCAGTAGAGGGGCATAAGGCTCCTGCATATGCTGTTTTTCTTCAAAAGACCGTAGTATCACATCATACAATGGTAGGTAGATCCCCACCATGGGAGCAGCCATTGTCAAGGAGAGCCCGGTACCCCTCCACAGAGCTCTCACCCCTTCATCTTGAGCTATTCGTTTCAATGCATCGTAGGTTCCTTTATAAAAACGAGGGGATGGTTGGTGCCTGGCTTCCTGAGAGACAAGCAAGGATTTCCCTTGAATATACGACCCACTACTAGGAACTGTCTCTGAGATACTACGCAGGCTTTGCTGAGCCTGTATCCGTGTCTGCGAAAACAATGGGTGGTCCATATGAAAACAACCACACGTGTGGTAGGTCATACTACAACATACCTTGACAACGTCCAAAGGGTTCACTACAATCGCAGATACGATAGATGCTCCAGCAGCAGCTACTGATTGATGTATTAAACTAACATGTGGATGTTTATTGCTCGACTCTGTCATATCTCTACACACAAGGCTCAGAGTTGTGGTGCATGTCCAGAGACATGTCAGAATTTCGAGGGTTTGTTATTCTATGGATGCAATGCAGTATCAATGAGCCATACAAATATACTTGAAACGTAAAATCATCTTTATTCTGTTCTGATAGAACATGGTATCTTGATTCCTTTTTTGCAGCGACTTTCCACCTTGTTGCGAGGTTTTCGAGGCTGAAACTGCCCATGAACATGTGCTACATGTGCTATGCCATTGTATGGCTCTCTTGGATGGAAGATTTCTACTGATCTGATGACTTGGTTATCACCATATCCTCCATCCTATTGTTTTCATCATCACAAGGAGCACGTGTGCATCTCAAGTGAGAGTTGGATGTGAATGACTGTAGGATTTTTTTCCTCAGAGGAAGGCTGAAACCAATCTGGTTCATTTGAAATTCAACCATCCTTGTGGTCACGTCCATTTGTCCCTAGATAGATCACATTCAATTATTAAAGTATCCGAAACGTACGCATTTGAGAACAATTCATGATCATTTGAATCATGTCGACGACGAGTCTGCGCAGACTCGAACGTTTGCAGGATTACTTTGTTCGTAACGACGATTCAGTTGGGGATGACGGTGGACACCAGGGGCCTGTGGAGCTTGATCCGTGTCTCTTATATGATTACAGTGATGATGATTACGATATCTATTTGGATAAAGATGTTGAAAAAATGTTGGACAGTGGACTTGAGGAAGAGCCTGACACCATTGGAACAACGGTGTATGCCACGACTTCTGGAAGGCTGGATGATTCTCTGGTAAGCTCACACTTGACTGCTGCAAGAAATACCCCTGCTAAGAGGTTGCTTGCACATCATGGGAAGAAAAAGGAGGCGGATGTGAGACGGTGGAAGGAAGAGTATGAGAGAGAGTTTCGGGAGCACTGTACGTTTGCTCCCTCTCTGCTGCAGGATGCTGTAAAGACAAGGCTTGGACGGGACAGTGCTTTTTATAATATCCCAATTGAGAAGAGACTTTCACTTGAATGGAGAAGGAAAGAGGAACGTTTGCAAGATGCGACGAAACGGGCTGATAGGGATGCTACGTTTCAGCCTCAGATTAACCAGTTGTCGAGACAGATTGCTGAAAAGAGGAGGGAACGGATGAAGCATGGGATGGATACGGGGAAGCATAAAATCATTACAGAGTATGAAGATAATGTGCACAAGGGGTTTATGGCGAGTCGGCAGAGTGACAACATTTTACAATTGTCTGAGTCTATTCCTAGAGGTTTTCAAGACAGGCAAGACTACTTTGTCTCTAAATACCAGAGGAATCAATCAGTGATGCTGGAAGAGCGAGGTATGGAGCATGAACATGAATTTAGAGCAAAAATTCCAGCTGATGTTCTCGCGTCGTCGAATAGATTGGTGAAACAAATGCTCGAGACAAGAAAAGAGAGGATTGACAGAATGGCTCATGGAGATGCTGCTGAAATAGAGGCGCGGAGAATGAAGCGTAAGCAAGAGATGGATGCTCAATTTAGATATAAACCTGAATTGAATAAGAAATCGCTGGAGATGGCGTCCTCGGAGGAGGGCAGAGTAGGAGATGCAATTCTAAAGAGAGTTCAAGACTACAAGGATGGCCGTTACAATGAATGCACATTCAAACCGGATACATCGAAACCTTATGTGCATGGGTTCTATTGTGAGTACATGGTTCCTAAAGGTAATTCAAAGTACTCGATATCGAAAGCTTTGCGTGAAGGCTCTATTGATAGATATCTGAGTCAGATTGTTGAGGATAGGCAGGTGAAGGCTCGAGAAGCAGAGGAAGAGAGGCTGGCAAAAGAACTGGAAGAGTGTTCATTCAAGCCGAAAATAAATAAACAGGCACTTAAAGTAAATCCGTGTGATAATCTGTTACATTTGATGCCGGGAATGCAAGGTTTCTACCAGAAATTGGAACTGATTGAGAAGAAGAATGCCGATCTTGCCGAAAGGGAAAAGGCATGCTTTGTTCAACCAGACGATTGGACGCCTGCACCCACCGTCGTCCAGCCATTCAACTTGTCATATACGCGGATGTCATAGGTCAAAAGCGTCATTAAGGCTCGCTGGGTATCAAACGTGACGGGAGCCTCTCGAAAATTCCAGAACCTTCTAGGTGCCAGGTCAGCAATTGCCACCTCAGCAAATCTATAAATATGTTGGGTACACGGTTGAAGTAGTAGATGCAAACAAAATTAAAACATTGGACATACGTTTGATAGTGTAACAGATACTATTTAATCACAAAAAACTCATTTGTTTTGGGTATCATGCAAAACACAGCTGCGAGAAGAGCAATTCCAGAGGTTGTCAAGATGGCAGCCAAAGTTGGAGCACGGGGTGGCAAAGCCAGAGTCCATTCACCAGCAAGAGTGTATCTGACCACCTCAAAAGCCTTACAGTCTTCGGATGCGATGCCGCCAGAGCAGCCAGTGCGACATGGCTTGGCTAACAGAAGGAGGCAAAATATGTTGAGCCCCTTCCGCATGATGCAAGAATTTGATGACATGATGCGTGACTTTGGAATGACCAACCTTCCCAGAGCCAGCATGATGAAACCTGGAGATATGTCTCTGGCTATAGATATTGTAGAAAAACCAGACAAGTTTTTGATCAAGGCTGATATTCCTGGAATGAAGGCATCGGATGTCAACCTCGAACTTTCACCAGAGCATATTCTCACCATCAGTGGAGAGCGTCAACACGAGCATAAGGAGGAAGAAGAGGGACACTATAGACTTGAGAGATCATTTGGATCGTTTATGAGATCGTTCAAAATCCCTGATCACGTGGACGCCACAAACATCAAGGCTGAGGCAACCAATGGTGTTTTGAGCATCACTCTTCCAAAAATTGAATTGGAGCAGGAAGAGAACAAGACAATTTCTATCACAGTTTCAGAGGGCTCGAGTGAGTGATTGTATTTTGCGTTTTTAATGATGTCATTGTATCTTTCCATCTTTGTATACTTGTAACATTCACAACTTTGATGAAATCTGAGAGAGCCTTGTCCGGGCAAGCTTCATAACCTCATCTCGGGAAAGTAAATACGTCTGGTGACTATTTTCAGCGATCAAAGCCTGTCGAAGTGTTGTTCCATCTAGAGATGCTTTTACTTGTTGTTTGGTGATGAATATTCCCCATGGACTACCTGCAAGAATCTTGCCTGCTATTGCTTCTCCTTTCTTTTGTACTCCCTCTTTTGATTCAGCCAAGTGATGCAGGAGGTGCAGCTCTTTTGCTTCTTTTGATCTTATAGTACTGCATGTTAACATCATTTCGGTAGCCTTGGATACACCAACAATTTTTGGCAGCATATAACTGACTCCCATGTCGGTTCCGGAAAGGCCAAGTGCTGTAAAACCGACGCTAAAGGAGCAGCCGACCGATCCAATACGAATATCAGAAGCTAAAGCAAGTGCAAACCCTAGACCAACAGCAGGTCCTGCATATGCATGACACTTGGTAATTTAACCATCTACAGCAAGCTGGTTGAGAGACAAAGCAACTTACCATGAATCAAGCTTATCACGACTTGAGGCAGATAGTATAACTTTTCTATTACTTTTGACATCAGCTGTTGGCTATGAAGTCCCCCAAAATCCCACTCTGGGTTTGAATCTGCCTCTCTGAGGTCCACACCAACAGAAAATGCTTCTCCCAGACCAGTCAAAAACACGACCCTCGGAAAGCTTTTAGAATTCTCCACAAATGGATCTATCTTACTATGTGAAAATGTCGATAACATATCCAAAACATCATGAAGCTCTTGTATCATCAAGAAATTCACGGCATTATAACGATTTGGTCTATTCAACGCAATTTCAAAAATGTCAGAATGGAAACTTGTGCGAAGCGTTTTATATTTCTTCTCTGGATTCGCGGACATCTTATCTGTGTGTATGATCTATTTAAATTATGCGAAATGCATTTACAAACAAAAATACCATCAAATGACGATAACGAAATGCTTTAGGTAGAAGTGGGGCACTGTGAATGTTCATCAATCTAATTAGCCTCCACGGGACGAATAAACGTAACACTAATGCTTGACATGCATCTCAAAAGTATTTTAGGCCTAAATAGCCTTCTCAAGGTCCTCGATTGTGAGTTTGGTAACATCGCAGGACTCCTCTGGATATACTACCGGCAAGTCATCAGACTGCAATGGCATGACTGGTGCATATGTGTTATCAAGCACCCCAAGAAGTGTTGCGTTACCCAAGTAGTATGATCCATTGTTGTACACTGACAAGTATGAGTTTGGATCCAAGAGCATGTATCCATCTGAATCGGCAATCTGGTTGTTCAATTCAGTAACAGTCATTCCCCACTCATACACCAGTTCCTGATCTGGGGTTGGGTTTGAAACATTTCCTGCTGCGATCAAGGTATTGGCAATTCCCTCGTTGACCTCATTGAATGCAGCATTGAATTGGGCACGCGCATCAACATCGTTCTTATTTGGAGCATAGATGCCCTGGGCAGTGAAGGCAGCTGACACCAAAGCTGCAACAACAATTGTGGCAACCCAACCTCCAAAGAATTTCAAGAGAAGCATCCAGTTGTACAATGATCCTGGACTGCTTTCTTTTCTCATCTTGGCACTGACAACCTCGACAATACCAATACCGGTGATGGCTCCGGTGATGACCTGTGTGGTTGAGACTGGGAATCCATATCGTGAAGCAACAATAACTATGATGGCAGATGTCAACTCTGCACAGTATCCTCTTGAGTTTGTGATTTTAACCATCTTCACACCGAGAGCACGCATAATTTTGTATCCATATGTGGCAAGTCCAAGAACAAGACCGGCACCACCGATGACAAACATCCAGATTGGTACAGTAGCCTTGGACTCAGCGCAGTAGCATTGCCAGATGGCATAAATTGCTGCAAAGGACCCAATGGCGTTGGCAACATCATTGGCTCCATGGGCAAATGAGTTTGCACATGCAGTGATAACCTGTAAATACTTGAAAGAGAATTCAGTCTTCACATCAAATACCTGAGCTCCTTGGTGGATGTGCTTGATCTTTTCATCAGTCTCAGCAATGGCATGGATATCCTCATTCATTCCATGTGTCAACGCCTTCCAAGCTCTAGAGCGGCGCATATCAGCCAGAGCTGCTGGAGTTCTACCACGAGGCTTTCCAGCCACGAAGGTATCCTGAGCTTCAAGAGCACGCTTGTCATTCTTGTCCTCAACACCATCCTCAATGGAAGATCCGCTGTTCTTGGCTTCAACCCCAGCCACTTCTCTCTCGTATTCAGCCATATCCTTGTTCACAAGTTTGATCACAAGTTTGAGTCCAGCAATGACGATAACAGCGCAAACAGCTCCAGTCACAGCAGCAATCCATGCAGCAGTTCCATTGGGGATCTTGCATCCACTCTGCGTGACCTTGATCTCGTCAAGTCCCTTGAGGGTGCATGATTCACCCTCTCCTGTGGTCTGATCGGATGAAATCTTGGGATCCTTGGTTGGGGATGCTCCTGCTGGGCAAGATGGTGGGTCCTGAACAGTACCTGTATAGGTCTCATTCTTCATCCATCCATTGACACCCTTCTGGATGACAAAGTAGGTAATGACCCAAATGGTGATGAAGGTGTACAATGGGAACAGGAAGAGGGACATCTTGAAAGGATTACGGGCATGCAGCACAACCACCTTTGTGAACACGAACAAAAGACCAGCCACAACAGCAGCCATCATTGGGGTCACAATCCAGGACAGGAAAATGGAAACAACGCCACCTGGGAATGGATTATCACCTCCCTTTGGTGCAGAGTACCAGACGACAGAGTCGGCTCCGGCAGCAACCATGGACATTCCAATGATGGCTCCCACAATTGTATGAGTGGTAGAGACTGGCAATTCCAGGAAAGTTGCCAAAGCCAGCCAGATTCCTGCAGAGAGGAGGGCACAGAGCATACCATACATCAACAAATCTGGTGAGTAGGTATATGCTTCTGGTTTCGCAATCCCACTCTTAATAGTGTCTGTCACTCCACTTCCAAGCAGAATAGCACCTCCAAATTCACATACAGCAGCTACTAAAACCGCTTGTTTTAGAGTGAGGGCCTTTGCACCCACAGAGGTGGCAAAGGAGTTGGCAACGTCATTGGCTCCAATACCCCATGCCACAAAGAGGGCAAGGAAAATGGAACAGACAAAGACTGCACGAAAGCAAAGCACAGGGGATTAGCAGCCAGTTGAAGAGAAGAGGAGAATATTTTGTACACAGACGTACTCCACGTGTAGTCAGACCAAACCATAATTGGTATATTACCGTAAGAGTGAGAGGATAGATCTCTGGATATGAAATATACAGGATTATGAAGAATTTTATAATTTTGAGTTTGTTGGAATGCCTGGGGCACGGCGCATCATGTATTGTATGCATGCATGCACAAAATATTCTCTTTAAAAAGCATCCAATGCAAAAAGATGCCCATGTACTTTTTGTAAACACGTTTGCGTACAACTCGAGTACCACGTGTACAAGGCACTCCCACCTGTACATGACTGTACTGTTAGACACGAATCGGTACATCTCGCTGTTGTTGCCATATGAAACTCTACTTACACATGTAATACATTGTAAAATATTCAAAAATGATATATCCGTGGAGATTATGCAGTTTGCTGTGCTCTGGCGTACTCGTTGACACTTCCTCCATCGCGAACAGTTTGCTGTGGCGACCTTCCTTGCCTGCTCTGCCGCAGTGTGTGCATATTCTCGACTGTCTGGGCGTTTTCAAGATATTCTTTTGATACAGTATCCAATTGTATACTCTTGGGATAACCGTAGCCTCCTCCGCCTGGGGTTAAGATTCGCAGCCTGTCCCCAGTACCCATTGACACAGAGGCCTTGCCTCCAAGATTCACTGTCCCTCCTGCAGATTTAATCCAGATATTTTGTCCTCTTTTCGCATCTTTACCACCTAAAAGTCCGGGAGGAGCAACGGAGCGTCTTTCTGAAAGGATAGAAACCGTCATGGGTCTTAGGAACTCAAGTTCTCTGACAATCCCATCCCCTCCTTTCCAATGCCCATCTCCGCCTGAATGCCTTCTCAATTCGAATGATCTCACGACCACCGGGTAACGTCGCTCTAATATTTCAGTGTCTGTAATTCTCGTATTCGTCATATGTGTATGGACTCCTGAGCGTCCATCCCATCCTGGACCGGCACCAGCACCTCCTGCAATGGTTTCATAGTATCCCATGTTACTGTCACCAAATGTAAGGTTGTTCATGCATCCTTGGGAAGGTGCCGCGGCATTGAATGCACTTAGAAGGACATCAGTTACTCTTTGACTAGTTAGTACATTGCCTCCGACTACAGCAGCCTCCGGAGATGGGTCCAGGAGAGAGTTGGGAGGAATTATCACATTGACTGGTGCCATGCATCCGTGATTCAAAGGTATATCCTTTTCTATCATTGCTCTCAATGAGTAAATAATAGCAGATTGAACAACGGCACGAGGTGCATTGATATTACCAAATACCTGAGGCCCTGTGCCAGTGAAATCAAATACTGCTGATCCTTCCCTTCTGTCAATGGTAACAGTGAGGCATATTGGTGTGCCATCATCCATCTGATCCTCTGCAAATACAGTATCAACTTCTCCTAGATTCATAGTCTGAGAGAACGATCGAAGCATTCCTCGAACTGCATTTTCCGCATTTTGTTGAATGAAGTGCATATATGCTTGGACAACATCGAGAGTATATTCTTGGATCAGTTCTTTGACTAGTTTAATACCACAGTTGTTTGCCGCAACTTGGGCCCTCAGGTCAGAGACGTTATCTTCCAAATTTCTTGTTCCAACCACACCCGGTATACCGTAGGACTCAGGAGACATCAGTAGTTTTTCTAGACCTTGCTCATCGAATGCACCATTTCTCACCACTTTGAAGGAAACTATTGCTACACCTTCCTCAACTAGACTGTGCGAGTTAGGGGGCATACTTCCGGGAGATATACCCCCGATGTCCGCATGATGACCTCTGGAAGCCACAAAAAACACAATATCATTGTTATCAAAAACGGGAGTGATGACAGTGATATCAGGCAGATGGGACCCGCCAGCAAGTTGTGGATGGTTGGATATCAAAACATCTCCCTCATGAAGTGTCTCATCTGAAGACTCTGAGTAATATTTAATCTGAAATTTGACAGCAGCAGACATGGCACCCAAATGAACTGGAAGATGAGGAGCATTTGAGACCAAATTTCCACTTTTATCGAACAGGGCACAAGAGAAATCAAGCCTCTCTTTGATGTTGACTGATATTGATGTACGCTGCAACACCCTCCCCATTTGCTCTGCAATGCTCATGAAGCGATGAGAGAAGACTGCAAGCTGGATCGGATCACACTTGATATCTGCACTGTTTGTATTTCCTGGGGTAGCTTCGACATCATCAATAACAATCATCACACTTTGATCCATCAGAATTGTAGCAGTACATCCAGGTTCCACAACAATTGTGCTAATGTTATCAATTATGATTGCAGGTCCTGATATGATATGACCTCCATATAACTGATCAAGTAAATATACACTGGTATCTTGCACGCCTATAGGCTCGAAATATGCCCGAGTCTGCTTCACTGGTGTTGGCTTTTGACCCTGTAGAGGTTCTTCTGTGTCTCCATGTGCACCCCCATTGTGACCTATGGCTCTCACTCTGAGATCATCCACCAGAATTTTCCGCCCATGGACTAAAAATCCAAATTCTCTTTCGTACGAAGTCATAAATTCTTCCTCATACGATGTGCCTGGAGAATCGCCCGTCATTATTGGAACATCAGTACCATCATATCTCAGATTCATAAAACGCTGCACGTTTATCTCTTCGTCCCTAAATCCCCTCTGTTTCAATTTAGATCGGCAATCTGATTCCAATAAGTCCAGTCGCATATTTAAATGATCCATATTTGCTACATCAAGTTCCAGTGAGGATGGTTCCTGTGCTTCTTGTACAACATCAGCAAGACCGATCCCAACAGCTGACAAGACTCCAGAGAATTTATGTACAAAGATTTTTCTCATGCCCAAGTTGCGAGCAATAGCACATGCGTGCTGTCCTCCAGCTCCACCAAAGCATGCCAAAGTATGCTTTGAGACATCAAATCCCCGCATTTGAGTTAAAGCCCTGATGGGTCTACACATTGCCTCATTTGCAACCTTTACAAATCCCATTGCAACATCTTCTACAGACTTTTCCTCAAGCCTCGATTTTCGAGCATCTTTATTTACTTCACATTGAATAGAAGCCATTGCTTGAATTGCAGCATCCTTATCCAATGGCTGGTTTTCATCTGGTCCAAAAATGTGTGGGAAATACTCTGGAAGCACTCTTCCAAGAACAACATTAGCATCTGTAATCGCCAAATATCCATTCTTTCTATAGCAAATTGGACCTGGATGGGATCCAGCAGATTCGGGACCCACCCGAAAGACGGAAGATTCGTACATGAGTCGACTACCTCCACCTGCAGCAACAGTATTAATATCCAACTGTGGAGCCTGTATAGTCACACCTGCAGTTGTACTCTCGAACACATGTTCATACTCCCCAGCAAATCTTGACACGTCTGTCGAAGTACCTCCCATATCAAATCCTATAATTTGATCTGACGTCGGATCATGCTGTTTGGTTGTTATAGCATACCCTACATATCCACCAGCTGGGCCAGAGAGGATTGCCTTGTGACCAGAAAAGGAACCCACATCAGTCAATCCTCCATCAGATTGCATAAAATATACTGGAACATTTTTCAAACCTTTATCAAATCCTGAACTAAACGTTTCTACGTATCGCAGAATATGAGGAGTAAGGTATGCATCTGCAGCAGCAGTGAACCCACGAGGCACCATCTTCACCATGGGCATGACAACAGATGACAGGGATATTTGATCAAATCCAATGCTAGAAGCTAAATCTCCAACTTGTTTTTCATGATCAGGGTACAATGCAGCATGCTTCAAAACAACAGCGATACTTTTAATTCCGGAATCTAGAACAGCCTGCAGGTCATTTTTCAAGACATCCAAGTTGGGAGGTTTCCTGACAACGACTTTCTCTCCAGTAAACGTCTCTACCAACCTCTCTGACACTTTATCAATCTTTGTAGAGTATCCTCCAGTTCTCCTGCACAGATGATGTACAGATATTTATAGAATGCCTCACAATCAAACAACTCCCAAGACAACCTACCGTGCTGGTCCATTTTCCAATGCAAGAATGACATCCTCATCCACTTCCACCACCATCTCATACAGCAAATCTGGCATACGAATCTCAAGGTCAAAGATGTCAGGTCGTGATTGATTGGCAATATGCAAGAGATCACGGAAACCCTTGGTCACAACCAAGGCTGTAGGTTCTCCCTGCCGCTCAAGAAGAGCATTTGTGGCAACCTACAAAATCACATAGAGGAATCAATCTACTGGGTTACAATATTATACAATTAATCTCATCCGTACCGTTGTCCCCATACGAATACTCTCGATTCTGCTCGTGTCAAGAGGGACATCCCTAGGATGTGGAATCCCAGTCTCTTGTTCAATGATTCTACGAATACCTTCTCTTGGAGCATCGGGATAATTAGATGGATCAACAGAGAGAAGTTTCAGCACCTTTGTTTCCACAATGTGCTCAGGATCATCCCCAGTTTCAGGCAAGGTCTTGATTTCTGTATAGACATCTGTAAACGTCCCTCCTCTATCTATACTAAATCGGAATGATTTCCTCACCATTGGTATTCATTCAATATCAAGTATATATGCATGTATTTTACAAATGTTATAGACATAGTACTAGCATGTAGTCTGTATCAATCATTTCCCTAGGCTTGCTTCATGAGGTCTTGCAAGTCTGAGGACCATCCCAATTTGGAACACAAATCTACAATCATATCATCACAATCTCCTAGCAAAGCTATATCATTGCTATCTACATCGTTAGAGAAATCAAAACCTCTCCTATATCCCATACGTCTCAAATCAGGGTGAGTTTCACCGACAATCTCCCTGTTAATCAAAATTCTTGGTGTCTCTTCCCGTGGTTTATCAATCAATGATGCAAAAGGTTGCACCACCAGGGACGAACCCATCACTATGAGCAGATCTGCTGCTTTGAAATCCTTTGGTATACTACTCCAGAACCTCTCGGGAAGACTTTCACCAAAAAATACAATGCCAGGCTTGACCAATCCTTCACATCCCTTTGTTTTCACACAACGGCAGGGATTCTGAGACATGATGGCTTCCTTAACATACGCCACGTCATGATCTGCTTTACAATCGATACAATATGAAGTATCAAAGTTTCCATGGGCAGCAATCACTGTATCTTTGGGCAGTCCTGCAACATGCTCCAGGGAATCGATATTTTGGGTATAGCACCGCAGCAGCAATCCTTTATCATGCAAAAGCTTCATAAAATAATGCGTCTTCGTTGGAGTATAAAGCCCAGGGTATAATTCTTTCGATAGAAGATAAAAAGGATGAGGATTTGAACGAAAGTAATCAATTTCAAAAATGGCTTCTGGGTGGGTGAGGTTGTACTTTTCCAGTTTACTATACAAGCCAGTCCCAGGGCTACGAAAATCGGGTATACCAGCTCCTACACTGATTCCAGCACCACACATACAGATGATATTCTTAATCTCTCCCTCTAGAATCTGTTGAATGATCTGATCAAGCTTGTCCTTCACCTTGGGAAGAGATTTCTTTTGAGAGATCACAAGATTCTCCAAAACGTCTGCCAGAGATTCTGCATCAGATTCGCCTTCTTGGACTTGTTCTTCTACTGAACTGTTACTTGTATTACTCGTGGTATCGTCATCAACCGACTCTTCGGATGAACGTTGAGAGTGCATGGTGGGTTGTTGGATTCTTGACCACCCTATACCACTCAATTCCGTCTATTCTTGTACGAATACGTACGAATATAGTATTTCATTCACATTCATCAGGATGCATGCAGCAATGAAATACGTGATGCAATATTTGACCAAGTTGAATAATGAGTTGAAACCTCTTCAGGTTCCCATTATGCTCTTTTATGAAATCCATCCTCTGTATTTGTTCTATGTGGTGATGATGGCCACCTTGAAGAAGCAATCAATGAGACTCACCCCAACAATCTTGTTGATGATTGATCAAGCTACTCTGTATTGAAAAAACAAAAGACATCATTATGAGTCAACCTCACTGTGAATTTGAAATAGATGAAACCATATACTTGCCTCGGGATGTTCGAATCATTTTCTTACAAAGAGACTGGTATTCACCAGATTCCATCATTGCTTTAGTAAGCAAGAAATACATGCACAATCAAGATGGCTGTGAAAAGGGTACGTCGTTCTCTTTGCCATTTGTGGTCTGGGGGACACCACAAGAGTTCGTGGTGGACTCTGCCAACTGTCTCAGGGTTTTCCTTGGCATATGTGTGATGATATGGTATCTTTACTCGATCAATACTTGCTTTGCAGAAAATATCTCCGGAGAGAAAAGCCTCTGTCGCAAAGGGAAAACAAAAGAGGCTCGTCTCTTCCACCCCACAGACGACCTTGGTGTGTGACTCTGCCGTGTCTTCTGGCGATACAACAAAGGCTGAGACCAGTCCGTCTAATACTGGTGGCTTTGTATCAAATCGGTCACTGGAAGAGAACGAACTCGAGGAATTCTGCGCTCCAGAGTATGCCTTGGAGGAGGAGAAGAAACTTAGGGAAGAAAGGGAGAAGAAGGAATTGCGTGAGGAGAAGAAACAGCAGGATGCATCGAAAGACGCGAGTCAACAAGATGCTTTGTTAGAGAAGAACAAATATGCACAGTTGGATAGGTTGTTGGACCAAAGTAAGCTGTACACACAGTTTTTGTCAGAACAGATGAATATTGCACAGGAGTCTACGTTGCAGTCTGCAGAGAAGGAAGCAACGAAGAAAAATGGTGCTGCTTCAAAGAAGAAGAAGAAAGCGGGTCCAACGTTGGAAGAGACTGCCAAGGAGATTTGTCCTGGTTTCTCTGGATGCCTGAGAGATTATCAGCTCAAGGGTGTGCAATGGTTGATATCATTGTATCAGAATGGTCTCAATGGTATCTTGGCCGATCAAATGGGACTTGGAAAGACTATTCAAACGATTGCATTCTTATGTCATATCCGAAGTAAAGGGATTGTTGGACCTTTTATGGTGCTAGGTCCCCTCTCGACATTGTCAAACTGGGTGTCAGAGTTCCAGAGATGGGCGCCAGACTTTCCTGTGATACTGTACCATGGTTCAAAAACTGAAAGGGCTTCTTTGAGACATGACAAAGTTTTAAAACCCGTGGATGATACATTTCCTGTCATTGTGACGTCATATGAGATTGCCATTGCTGACATCAAGTTTCTGCAAAAACTGCACTGGAAGTATGTGGTTGTGGACGAAGGGCATAGGCTGAAAAACATGAATTGCAAATTAATTAGAGAATTGAAGACTCTTAGCACTGACAATAAGCTGCTATTGACTGGCACTCCTCTTCAAAATAACCTTGGAGAGCTATGGTCGTTGCTGAATTTCCTTCTTCCAGATGTATTCCACTCTCTCGAGAACTTTGAATCCTGGTTTGATTTTGCCAGCTCTGTTGGTCAGGAAGGAGCAAGTCAGGAGATTCTTGCTCGCGAGCAAAGAAATAACGTCATTTCCAAACTCCATGGAATTTTAAAACCATTTTTGCTGAGGAGAGTAAAGTCTGATGTTGAAACGTCTCTTCCTGGTAAAATGGAAGTTATTATGTATGCATCTATGACTGAAAAGCAAAAAGAAATCAACCAGCAATTACGAGACAAGACATTGGCAGCATCCATGAAGTCCAAGGGGGGTAACCCATCCACTGCAACATTGAATAACATGCTCATGCAGATGAGAAAGAACTGCAATCATCCTGATTTGATTACTGCCCCGTATGAAGGAGGATTTATGTATCCACCGGCAGCTCAGATGGTTGAGGAGTGTGGGAAAATGAAGCTCTTGGAGAGACTTTTGGATCGCCTGCTACCAAATGGACACAAGGTTCTGATTTTCAGTCAAATGACATCCATGCTGGATCTCCTTGATTCGTATTTTGATGAGAAGAATATCGGATGTTGTAGGATTGATGGTTCTATATCATGGCAAGACAGGCAGGAGAGTATGAACCGTTTCAATACAGACCCTAAATACAAGGTGTTTCTTCTCTCGACAAGGGCAGGTGGGTTAGGAATCAATCTCACTGCAGCTGATACGTGTATCATCTATGATTCTGACTGGAACCCTCATCAGGATCTACAAGCAATGGATAGATGTCACAGAATTGGTCAGCAAAAGCCAGTGCTAGTCATCAGGTTGGCTACAACACACAGTGTTGAAGGGCAGTTACTCCGTAGAGCAAATTCAAAGCTTATGTTGGAGCGTCTTATCATCAAGAAAGGAGCTTTCATTGATTTAGAGGAGAAAAAGAGTACAAGCCTGAATTCAGACGACCTCATGTCTATTCTCAAGGCTGATATTTCTTTGGATGATATTCCACAGAGTAGAGAGGTTGACGATGCCATGCTGGAGAAGATCCTCAAGAGAGACCACCTGTATGGTGCTGGAAAGTCCTTGCCATATGATGAAAGTGGTCCTGGCTATGAGATTGTACAACAGCTTGACGGCAGTGGTTTACTTAAAGGTATAGAATGATTTTATTCATGTAACTCACCATCTGGATAGAATTATCCCACAGTGTCAGCAGTCCCCATTTCTGCCTTCCATCGAATCGTTCCAGCATTAAAAGATATCAATTATTTAATTTCAACCTCTTTCGTAATTGTTCAGAGGAGCATAAGATGTTGCAAGCCTCTCGGACAACCTGTGGAGGAAGACTGCCCAATTCGTGGAGTGGACCTGTGACACGACTGAACAATCGCTGCAGCGCACGGCAGAATGGACCGATCTATGCTAGTGAATATAGAAATGAATGTTTTGGTTATTCAAGGATATCAAAGATTTCAAATCGCGTGCCACTGACTCGTGCTGCCTCAGACACTGGTGCAGCACCTTTGGAGCCTGAAGGCTCCAACGTGGAAGAGTCATTCTCAAGTAAATTGGTTAGATTTGTCAACGCCTTTTGGAAATTTCTCAGACCTCATACCATCCGTGGAACTATTTTAGGATCGCTTGCAGTGACCAGCAAAGCTGTCATGGAGAACCCAAGTGCCATAGACTGGGGATTAGTGCCAAGGGCTTTGCTCGGAGTTCTCGCGCTTCTTTGTGGAAATGGGTACATTGTAGGTATTAACCAGATATATGATGTTGATATCGATGCTGTGAATAAACCATTTTTACCCGTTGCTGCTGGAGAACTCTCTGCTGGAAAAGCATGGTTGATTTGCATAGTCCTTGCTGCAGCTGGACTGGGGATTACAACCTACAATTTTGGATCATTAATTGCCAAACTGTATGCATTTGGGCTCTTTTTGGGAACAATATACTCGGTACCCCCATTGCGGTTGAAAAGAAGTGCAATCGCTGCATTTGCAATCATTGCTACTGTGAGAGGTTTCCTACTCAACTTTGGGGTATACCATGCAACCAGAGCAGCAATTGGGCTTCCTTTCCAATGGAGCCCACCAATTGCGTTTATCACAGTTTTTGTTACAATATTTGCTACAGTGATTGCTATTACAAAAGACTTGCCAGATGTCGAGGGTGACATGAAATTTGGTATTGAAACCTTTGCAACAAGAATGGGTGTACGGAATATTGCCTTTTTAGGATCGGGTTTGCTGATTGCAAACTATGCAGGTGCTATTGCGTTAGCTTTGAGAATGCCTCAAATTTTCAATGCATCTATAATGATACCATTCCATGCATTATTTGCTGTCCTCTTGACCTACAAGACTCTCAAGCTTGATGCTGGCAAATATTCAAAGAGTGCTATCCAAGCATATTATAGATTTATATGGTACTTGTTCTATTCGGAATATGTTTTATTGCCTTTCTTATAGTTAACTTGCAACAAATTGATATCATGTCAAAACCGTTTCTAGTTCATTCAAAAGGCTCTTGCACCTTGATTTGCTGGTGAAAGGAGTAACCATGATATACACCACATCACCCAATGGGCGTGCATAAATTCCACGCTGCATCAGATCTTCTGTGACAGATACTGCAGTGTTGGACTCATATCCAGAGTTTGATGATTTTAATTGCACTGATACTACTGTTCCCAATGCAAAAATGCCTTGAACACGAGGTAAATGTGAGATCCTGTGGATTGCATCACTGTCCCACAAAGGAACCATCTTTCCACAGGTCTGGCCAGGCTTTCGTGAGCAATTGCAAGTATGTTGTATTGGAGTACATATATTAGCGTTTGAATCTGGGCTTCCCATGGTGCGAAGGGAATACAGCCCTGCGCTGCATCCAACAGGATGGGCAGTGTATGAGTGTCCATGAAGAAGAGCCTCCGCCTTGGAATCACCACCAAACGCCTCAAATACTTCTTCTGATGCCAATGTCAATGCCATTGGAACGACTCCACCTGTCAACAGTTTTGCATAGCAGCCAATATCTGGCCTGATATTCAGCAGGGATAATGTGGCAGATTCCACACCAAGCCTCCAGATCCCCGTGAAGACTTCATCAACAATGATTGGAATCCTACAAGTAGTGCATACATCAGCCATTGCGCGGTGATATTCAGGATCAATCATTCTCATGCCTCCTGCTCCTTGAACTACTGGCTCAATGATACACGCGCCTACAATGTTTTTTGTCTCGTGGACATGGCGATCAATGGATGCTAAAATTTCTTTGACATACACTGCCCTCCTCTCCTGATCCTCAACAAACACGTCATCTGAACCGACCTCAAACTCATCATTGCCTTTGATACCTACCCATTTGCCTTGCCTCATGTAGACTATTGGTGGCTCCAGAAAGAGTCCCCTCCCCTGAAACCAAGGAGTTTGCAGCCGACCATTGAACACACTTGGAGCAACAGCATTCATTGTTCCCAGTGTGTCACCATGATATGCTCCATGAAGTCCCAATACATCTATTCCTATCTCTTCTTTCTCTAAAAGGTCATGATCTTTCATATATTTTCGAAACGCCATCTTGAGTCCTACCTCAACAGCTGTTGATCCATTATCACTAAAAAATGCTCTGGAAGCCCAAGGAGCCCCAACGTCTTTAACCATACTCTTTGCCAGATCTAATGCAGGTCTATGCACATTTCTAGGGAAAATGACGTGACCGTAGCGACCAATTGCCTCCGCAACATGTTTTGCTAGTCCTGGAACATGTTCTGCATTCATTCCTTGGGTCCACCAGCTTGCACAGCCATCATATAAAGGCTTCAATGTTTTCCGTTCCGGAGAAAAGACGATGATATCTTCCCCGCATCTTGAATCAATCACTGTTACTTGATTTTCATCTGTGATGGAGTCGTGCTGTGTGAATGGCCACCAGATTGTCTCCAAGGCCTCCTTCCTTGCACTCACCAAAGATGACACTCTTTCAGAATGAGAGTCTAATAGATGCTGTATCATCATATCAAATGACTTTTTGTTATCTTGCAGCCATTCTTTTAATTGTGGATCAGGCGTCTCATCCCCTTCTGGCAGCATGCAGGCAGTGAGAGGAACCACAACAGTATCTTCCTCAACATTGGCCCTCACAATCTTGTAATTTTCAAGTGTTCGTTCTCTATTTTCTAGTATAGCTATCAATGGAATTGAATATCCTCTGATTTTCATCATTTCGTACGACGACAGCGTCGTGGATATGCCTCCAAGCTTTCCATCTCCTACCAAGACAACTGGAGTCCTCAGGGGTCTCAGTATATCACACTGCAACTTTCCACTGGGTCCAGGACTTCCTGGACCTCCTGCTGTTTCTAATATTGTTACATACTCTCCATCATACAAAGCGTCCCGGATCCTCTTGACCAACGTCTGATCATCAACAGAGTCATTCGGGCCAACTGCCAAGTGTGGACTAACAGCATCACTCCAGGCGCACAATGTGCTCGATGTAAAATTCTGCACCAAGCGATCATCTCCACACATTGAATCAACTACTTTAGAGACTAGACGAGAGTCTGAATCAGCTGGAAAGCCAGTCTGGACAGGCTTTACATAGTGAACTGGACGAGAGTGTGACAAAGCAGACAGAACCAAACCCGAAGACACAAGTGTCTTTCCAACGTCTGTATTTGCACCCCAGATTGCAATATGTTCCGATTGAAGACCCACTTCTCCCTCATGTCGAGCATCTGAGGAAGAATGCGAGCCATGCAATTGCTCAAAGCCAGTGGTAGAAAAGTAAAGAAACCCTTTACTCTCTCCAGATATACCCAGTAATCTACTGTAATCTGTTAATGTACGTATTGCATATCGCATCGCGTGAAAATACTCTGTTTACAATGCCAATGGACCGAAAGAAAATGTCGTCAAGACTATGAGCAAATTTCCTTTAAAGGATTCTATTCAAATATCTTCTCCAAATTTCGCTCTATACGTACATCATGCCATTAAATCAATACTATATACTAAATATGATTCTATAGATGACCTGATCTAGACAATGTGGCAGGCATATCTCGAGTCGACGTTGTCAGGACTGGAAGAACGACATGTTAGACGAGACCTTCACGTCATAGAAGAGCCATCACCATCAACGAGTGGATATAATGAAAGTAATTTTATGAGGAATGACTATCTAGGGCTCTCAGGCCATCAAAGGGTGCGTAGCGCATCGGCATTGGCAGCAAAGCAATGGGGCAATGGTCCTCGGTCGTCCCCCCTGGTATCTGGATATACATCCTTCCACGAATCATTAGAACGTTCTATAGCTTCTTTAAAGCATACGGAAGATTCACTGTTGTTTTCGTCAGGATTTGCTGCAAATATGGCCCTCCTTTCTTCCTTGCTTAGGGACGGATATGTTGATGTTTTCTCGGATCAACTCAATCATGCGTCCATCATCGATGGAATACGGTTGGGCAAGTCCTATGGGAACAATCGAGTTTTCATATATCGTCATAATGATATGGAACATCTCAAGTCTCTTTTAGAATCGACCTCTGCTGATGTACAAAGAAGACAACTTGTTGTCACTGATTCCCTATTCAGTATGGACGGAGACTTTGCTAGGTTGCCAGAGCTTGTTCAGCTACGGAAACTCTTTGGTTTTCTTCTCATTATCGATGAGGCGCATGCAACCCTTGTATGCGGTGAGAATGGCGGTGGGGCAGCTGAGATGTATGGGGTTCAGGACAGTGTTGATGTCCATGTCGGCACATTGAGTAAAGCTATCGGCAGTCAGGGTGGATTTGTTGCATGTAGATCAGAAATGAAACATTTCCTCTTAAATAAAGGTCGATCATATGTTTTCTCGACCTCATTGCCAATACCCACCGTAGCATCAGCCAGGGAGGCCATTGATATAGGGCAAAGCAAGCAAGGAAGAGAACGAAGGGAGCATTTGTATTCTTTGATTGATATTGTTCGTAAATCAAAGATCTTATCCCGAATGATTCCCTATGAAATTCACCCCAACAGCCCAATCATCGTGATTATAATAGGAAGTGAGCAGAAAACAGTCAGGCTAGCAGATATCCTGTTATCGCAGGATGGGTGTAGAGTTGCATCAATCAGGCCACCAACAGTAGAAACATCACGCCTACGGATAAGTTTATCAAGTGATCATTCAGTAGAGGATGTTACGAGGTTGGTGGGATGTTTAGAGAGAAGACTATGTCCTGAAGAGTCACAATGTAAACTCTGAGATATCTTGTCCATCCAGACACTTCTCGATGTAGAGTACAGAGTATGTATACATTGTGTAAACGAATCCCCAATTGGGGATTGCAATCGCAAGTTTATCAGTGTAACTATTCATACCCGGCGTCATCTATGTGAAAGTTTCCAGTACATAACCAGATGAAATTTCGACACCGTATCAACATCTAGTTGCCTAACTTGGAGCAGGTCGGGAGTTCGATTCTTCCATTCTCCACTACGCAGTCTCGTCTCAGGACGACAGGGGAATTGGTCTAGTGGTATGACGGCTCCTTAGCAACTATCTATCCTTTTTGTTTTCTTTCATCGTACCTTGCTGAATACGTGCAGGTTTTGTACTTGAAACTCTGTCCACCTCATGCAGGCATGTACATGTCGTGGAAGAAACTGGGTTCCATTAGGTTACAGTTTGAAAATAATGATACAATACAAAATGATCGTTGCGTTTTGTCTAGCGAAGAAGCATTCCAATGTCAGAGAAGTGTGAATGAAACAAAAGTATCAAAATCGGATTATATAGTGTGCACATGCTGATGACAAACCTGCCCAAAATCATGCATCATGTTGGCTCCTTCAAAAGCCCAAACTTTGAACATTGTTATCAACAACCAGGCGGATTCTTGGCGCAAATTGTTGACACACTTCCTCATAAACTCCCTTTTTGAAATCAACCACGCTTTTCGGAAGATGCTCCAAAGGCATCCAACACCATTCACTAAACTCTGGAGCCCCATGCTCAGAGAACAAGTCAATCTCATCATCACTACCCAAAAACTCCAAAAGCAGCCATTTTTGCGTCTGACCTCTGTACAGTGATATGTGACCATTACCATTTTTTACCTTTGTAGGAAATTCGTAATCCAACCAAGCATCGATGCTTGCCACGACCCTCACACTATCTGGATGGATACCAGTCTCTTCCCTGAGTTCCCGAACGGCAGCAATAAGAGGATTCTCCATTGGATCTATCCCGCCTTGTGGCATCTGCCATGTCTGCTTCGTATCATCCATCCGACGAGCAGCAAATACGCTACCATTTTCATTCCTATTGAAGAGGCATAAGCCTACCCCACGCCTGAATTCGTTCAGTGAGATCACATTCTGTTGTTGTTGTTTCTGCTGGGGTTGATCAGAGTGAAACACAGCTTTTGGTAACCACCTACTACAAAATCTATAGTGTGTTTTAGAGTTAAAAACTCCTCGTATGGGCGAGTCTCCTTGCCCGGATGAGGGTTTAACAGTAAACATGATACGCAACGCTACGAGTTTCGAATGTTGGACAATCTGTTCGACAAATCTCAACAACACGTATGATTGCCTGAAAATAACAAAAGTTTTACAAACTTTGTACTACATGAAACAAATGACTTTCTTTTAATGCCCCAGTTTGATTTCGTAAGAGGATATATTGCTATCGAGTCAAAACCCTAAAAAAAAGATACATTGTACCCTAGAGTGTTTTCTTATCTCCTTCATTCTGGAGCCCTTCTACATATGACTGGTACTGTTTATGTTCCGTTCCCATGAGTTTGTCCCAATGTGTCATATAGAGACTGAAATGGACATTGGGGAATCGATGATGCATGTCATGGTGTGCTACTGTGTTTAGTCTTGAGCTAACCCAGGATAGCTCACGTTTCCCACGGCTTGTCAGGCGACACAACCCATTCCACACAAAGTACAGAAATGCCTGAATTGTTGGAATACATGGTGCAATCTCATACCCTGCATGTCCTCCACTGTGAATGACTGTCGTGTACATATGGTATGCCCTGTGCACCTTGATGTGGATTGGAAACATAAAACAGACGAGGATTTCGTTGGCGAACACTATCATCGCTTCTATTGGATGGAAACTATACCCCGTAAACGCTGTTGGTACTCTAGATTCGTGATGCATTCTATGGACCCATTTGTAAAGCACCTTGTTATGCAGCAATCTATGAGTCCAATAAAACCAGGTGTCATGCAAGACATCTAAAATAAAGACAGTCATTCCTATTCCTATAATGCTACTGTCAGAACCAGAATACATTTTGTTGTATCTGCTATACGGACTAGTTGGACTGTATTGCTTGTAATGATACAGATATTCCACAATCGTCCAGATACCAGCCTTGACAAGCAAAGGGCCAATACTACTCCATGCTTCACGACGAACTTGACCCTTTTGCCGGGATGATACTTGTACAGAACGTACTGCATACACTCTAGGAACGATGTAATGTAAGAATATTGCTGCTATGTAGTATACGCTGGCTGCCTGGAAGAATGCTCTAAGGTATGCTGTCTGAAGGTCAAACTGGTCTCCACTGCCACCAAACTCTGGCTGTGTAGCATTCGATGGCATTCCTCCATGATAATACATTCTATCTCCACTTCTCATGGAATTGACGTTAGATTGAGCAGATGGTGGGGTCTCGCTAAAGAAAGAGAGCCACGTGCCTGACAGCCACGACATTTCCTTGAGTCTCACTACCACGTTCGATTTCTTCAATATCTGCGCTCATGCAGACCCTGAAAGCCGTTAAATATTACAATTGCATCGTCATACATATAAATAAAGACGAATAAAGAATACCAAGATTTCCAAGCAGAGGTCCTCCATATGCCATTCATCTTGCCATCACAAGACCGACAGGAAGATTTGACTAAATCCTAGGTTCCATCGCCATAATAAGGCATTAATTACGTACATTGTATTTTTAATTGACTTGAAATAAATCTTCTCTACTCAATCCAGGGAATCTTGCCATGTTCCGTGCGCACGGTCGAAAATTGGCAGATGTCGCCGCGGCGGCATGCGCTTCTGAACAACATATGATTGGGTGGATGAGAAACTTTAGTAATACAGGTGCTCTTTGTATGTCATCGGATCTCTCTGGAGTTCGAACTGACTGGACCAGAGAGGAAGTGAAGGAGATTTACGAAAGGCCATTTTTGGACCTCGTTCACGAGGCCTCTCGTGTTCACCGTGCGTATAACGATCCATCCATGGTTCAGCGATGCACGTTGTTATCAATCAAGACGGGTGGATGCCCAGAGAACTGTAACTATTGTAGTCAATCGAGTCATTGGAGTAAAGAGACTGGAACAAAGGCAGAGAAGCTTATGGATTTGGAGGATGTCTATGAGGCAGCAGTGAGGGCAAAAGAAGCTGGCAGCACTCGGTTTTGTATGGGAGCTGCATGGAGAGGCCCTTCTCAAGTTGGAAAAGGACAGTGGAATCGTGTATTAGATGCTGTCAAACGCATTCGAGCTCTTGATATGGAGGTTTGTACGACTCTGGGTATGCTCACTCCTGAACAGGCAAAAGAACTTCGCGAGGCAGGATTGACTGCCTACAATCACAATTTGGATACATCTCCAGAGTATTATGAAAAAGTCACTACTACCAGGAAGTACGAGGATAGACTTGAGACGATTGAAAGTGTCCGTCAGGCTGGAATATCTGTGTGTGCTGGTGGAATCATTGGTCTTGGAGAGGGCCATATGGACAGGATTGGCTTGTTCCATCAATTGGCAACATTACCTGCCCATCCAGAATCTGTTCCAATCAATGCTCTGGTTGCTGTCAAGGGAACACCATTTGAGGATCATGAGGCACCAACAGGGCTTGATATAGCACGATGTGTCGCAACAGCAAGGATCCTTATGCCAAGGACAGTGGTACGATTGTCTGCTGGGAGAATGAACTTTTCATTTGCAGACCAAGCCTTGTGCTTCCTGGCGGGGGCAAACTCTATTTTTGACGGAGATAAGCTCCTTACCACACCAAATAATGACCGCAATGAAGATTTAGAAATGTTTAAAATGCTGGGTTTGAAGAGCAGGCCGGCATTTATGCCATACGCTGCTGGGGAACAGTCCTCCCAATCGTTTGAGTCAAGCAGCACAAAGCGTGCCACTGCTGAGTAAGGACCCCCCTTTATACTTTCGTTTATCCATTTACAATCTTTTCTATGTTAAAGAAATCAAACAAACGAAAAAGCACATACGTAAATAAACACATCAGAGTATTCCTACTCAACAAGAAGAGCAGGTCAGTTTGACAAGACCTCTCTTGTGAATCTAAAAGCATCAGACCAACATGGTTGGCAGAGATCAATAGGCATTTTCTCCTGCTTGTTGCGAAGAGTTTTATCAGCACCCTGATCCATAAGATACTTTACGATTTCCACATGGCCCCTCATTGCTGCCCAGTGGAGGGCAGAATTATCTCCCATGTCCAGGGCATTCACATCAGCCCGCTTCTCCACCAGGAACTTGACCGTGTGAAAGTGACCATTGTGGGCAGCACGAATCAATGGGGACTCTCCCATTACATTTCTCTGCTCAATATCTGCACCTTCTTCCAACAATAGATTGCATACCGCTGTATGTCCATTCCCTGCGGCCAACAACAGTGGTGGATCCCCACAGTGGTCTGCCTCGTTCAGAGGCGCTCCTTCCATAATATGCTCCTTGACCCAATCATAATATCCATCAACACAATCCCTCCATATGTTACTCTTCTCTGGAACGAATTTTCCATTCTGCAAGAGTTCGTGACCGCGTGAGAAGAAACCCGTTGAACGAGAATCCCATTGATCAGAACCGTGCCAAGGGAATCGTTGTGGCTCGGTTCCTCACAGAGGGCGAATACAAGTTTTATCAAATGTTACATGAATTACAACAACGTACTATCAGATCGAATGGCATGGCGCAATATTACTTTTCCAGAACAACAACAGCGTTGACCAACAGACGATATCTCAATGTGAGACAATCGAACTCGTTTCGGATACAAATACACCTTCAATACGGTGACAAATATTTACAATGAAATATTAATGCGATAATGCAAGCGTACGTAGTAGTCATGGCTCATATGGTGATCCAACTCATGTCGACCTGTCAACTAGTGGTTTCATCTAGTGGAAACCCAGATCTGGGCAAAACATCAAGGGATGGTGTACATGTCACTTTGTGGTTATGTTTCATCGGATACAATTTATGATATCAACTACTCTATCATGTTGATGATGATATCTAGTATGATTCCTCTAAATACAGTGCCAACAATGGGATGCACAAGCGAAGAGTGCTTGCCATACCAAGGAGAAATCTCAAAGGGTCCCGATGTCAATTCACCCCAGCCATGCTTCTCTGGGTCGGAAACTCTTTTCGGGTTACCAATTTGATCCTTCGTGGCATATACGTAATGTATTGGAGTATTTCCCAGGAATTTGCCCTGGCAGCCCTTAAGAGACCTCATGAAATCTTTGAAATATCGTTGACCCTCCTCTTCCCATTTTACCAAAGTGGCATTGCTTGGTCTTTGCATATACACACTGTACACGAGAGTATCATCTGGATCAGGTTCTCCATACTCACGTTTCACCTGATCTCTATATTTTTTACTCACGATTGCACTACGAACTACCTTGGGTAAAAGGTCAAGACGGTTCATGCAAGCCTGTGGTGCAGCAAAACATATTGGGATGAGACCGGTGGGTTGAAAGGCATATGTGTCCAGTAACTCTTTGCATAACTCCAGTCCTATAAATGATCCGAAAGAGTACCCAAGAATCACAATATTTGTGTTCTGATCTTTCAAGTAGCCATCTGAATACAATTCCTCTGCAATTAACTTGGCCATAAATTTTGGAACAAAAGGCGAGCCATGCAAAGTAACATGAAGGATTTGAATATCATCCAGTTTCCAGTCAGCAAAATATAATCCATTTTGATCAGCTCCAGGTACAACTAGAACATAGCCTTTTGGATTTTTGACATTGTAATTTCGTCCTATGTATTTTGTCTCGTCCTGAGGATTCGCAATTTCCTCAGCAGCAGGCTGCACGTTTTGATCAGCCACCTCAACAGCATGGTGCTCCACCTCAGAATGGCTCGCTTCTGCTCGTTTCCATTTCTTATGTATATCCTTCGCCAGATCACCAATGGTCATTGAAAAAGCTGATCTGTCGATGGAGTAGTTAAACTCATCCTGAATATGCTGCCGAACTTCCATCATGGCCATTGAATCTACCCCAAGATTGGTAAAACTTGTGCTTGCCGATGCGCTCCCCTGCTCAATTCCCATCGTATCTGCAATGAGCCATATGAGTCGCTCCAAAATGAGATCAAACGTCATATACGTGCTACCCAAACTCTGCTGCGCTTCCCCAAACATCATCAAAGATTCCTCCACTGGTGTCAAATGAGCCCCAATCCATCCAGTCCCCAAGTTTGCAATCAGGCGATGTGGATAATTATTTACTTGGACCACCTCATCAATAGAATCGGAAAGCATTGCATCAAATGCCATGAGGGCTCGAGCCGAGTTCATGAACTCCGTTCCTGCCTTGTTTTGGTACTCAATGATTGTCTGGTCCTTGGCAACAATGCCAACGTCTTTCAAAGAGCCCATCTGCAGGATAGTGGCTGGCAGGCCGTCGTCTAGTCGTTTACGTCCAACAGAAGCAAGTATTGCATTTGAAGCTGCGTATGCCTCGAAATATGGCATTGTCGCCTCCGCCGAATTTGACCCTACAATTATGAAGCGCTTGACAGATCCAAGTTTCCTGGACAAGTTGTCCAAGAACAGCGCTGATCGAACCTTAATATCGCACTGACGTTTTAATGAATCATCTGAATCATTATCGTAGTAGAATGGCTCGTAGATTCCGGCGCAGTGAACCATTGTCTCGACGTGACCAAGGACGGGAGAGTTGGTTACCAATCTTGCTATTTTCTCCAAGTCGTTTTCATTCGATAAGTCAGCTTCGATAACCTCAAAGACTACTCCATCTGCAATCAAATCCTCAAACATGAACTTTATTCTGGAGGGATCCTTGCTCACTGTCGTAATAAACTTGCGAGCACCTTTTGTGAACAACCACCGAACAATCTTGGAGCCAAAACCTCCAGCACCACCTAGGACCAGATGGTATGATTCTTCGTCACAATGCACCACATTATTGCTTGGAATTGCGAGAGCACGGCCTTCAATATAGTTGGATAAAACAACCTTCCCAATATGCGATCCAGATTTCATAAGTTCGATTGCATCCTTGATTTTGTCCATGGGGAAGCATGTGGAAGGCAAGACTTTATAATCACCCCTGGAAATGCACTCTAACACCTTTTTGGAAATGCCGTTGGCTTTATCAGGGTCATCAAAAGACATTCTATCCATATCAATGGCGAACATCTTAATATTCTTCCGGAAGGCAAAGAGAAAGAGCTTTTCATTGTTGAAAATGTCAGCCTTGCCAATCTCGCAAAATCTACCCCCGGGTCTCAGGCATTGAATACCAAGACATTGATGCTCACCAGCAAGAGAATTTAAAACTACATCCACCCCTTCATCACCCGTAGCTCTCATCAAATCATCAAACCAACTCACGTCCCTCGAGTTGAAAACTCTAGACTGGGGCACTCCCAGAACATCTACACAGTATTCCCGCTTAGTGTGTGATGTTGTGGCATATATTTCTGCACCCATGTGCGAGCATAAAGATATTGCGGCATGCCCAACACCCCCTGCGGCGGCGTGGATGAGAACCCTATCACCTTTCTTGAGTTGGCACAAATCAATTAGAGCATGATATGCTGTACTATATACACTCAGAATGCACGCTGCATCTTTCATCGTTATCTTTGAGCTGTCAAACTTGAAAACGCTATCCTGGGAAGCAGTCAGCTTTGACGCGATGGTTCCCTTCCCTGAGACAATGACATGATCACCTGATGCAAGATCTCTTACCCCATCTCCGACTTTAACAATGGTGCCTGATCCCTCCATCCCAAGATTATATCCATAATATGAAGCCTCAAATGATGACCTCGGCAAGGCGTTGAGGGTCAGCATGATATCCCTGAAATTCAAAGAGGCGTAATGGATATCAACAAGCACCTCACCGGGTCCTGGCTGCCTGACTTCTTGGGCAAAGAAATCATAGTTCCTTGTTTTGTTTGACTGACTGAGCTTGACCAAGTCACATTTGTAGTACATGTCAGAGTCATCTGCATGTAAAAGTAATTTTTTCGGTGGACTTGCTATCTCAGGAGGCAACATCATGCGCTGATGCACAATGCCAGCATTGTTAATCATGAACTGTTGAGGTCCTGGCTTTGATAGAATCAGGGCTGGCAATGCATCTATAGGACCACCAAGATCCACAAATTTAGCATGAATGTTTCGTATTGTCATATTTAAACCCATGACAAGTCGAAGGAGTGAGTTCCTGTGAACCTTGATTGGAGGGACAAATGCATTCCTCGTAACCACCCACAGGTAGCACTTGCACCTTAATTCTCCAAGTTCGTATGCAATCCTGGCCACAAGTGTGAACGTATCCTGTGCGTAATTACTCTCATCCACCATTCCATCAAGGAATACCACGTGTTTCTCACCAGGCTCGCCCGAAATTTCAGCAGCAATTTTACAAATACATTGCTTGTCTCCACATTCAATTGAACATGTCTTGACTTTGGTCTGTGTCCTATTTGAAGAGATAAACTGACTCAAGCACTCGTGGAGACGACTATCATTATTCGAATCTTTTGAAATGACAAATACGCTCTGGTTAACTTCCATCTCGCCAGGAGGAATAGAGCTGCCGAGAGTACAAGAGGAGAAGCCACTAGGGTGGTCATTGCAATCTTCTACATACCCTTTCCACATCTCACCAATGTCTAAATCGTGGAGAAGAATGGATCCATGGTATCCAAGTCTATTTGCAAGGTGAAGCAAATCCATTGGATTGTCCCAGCGAGTCTGTTTTGAGTCGTGTCTCCAAGCAGCAATGACGTCAAAGCAGAAAAGATCAAGGGATTCCTGAGCAGATGGTAGCGACACCAGGCGAAGTCTAAGCCAATTTTTATGCTTTGGAGGTATATGATATCCCTTTTTAAGCACAGAATCATCATATGCTACGATAAAAACTTCAACCAAGAAATTGAAACATTCTGGCAGGTCTGCCTGATCAACTCTGATCAGTGCTTCAAAAACAACTGGAATAGAACTGACATCCTCCCAGAATTCCAAAATTCTCAAATGACAAGCTCCTGATTGCATATATGATTTTTTCTTGTGCAAAAGATTGACTATGGTCTCGATAATAGGGGAATCGGACCCTCTTTTGTCTCTTGCTTTGGCAGCCAGACCATGGCTTGGATTAGGCATTGACATTGGTTGCCAGACTGGAACACCGTCAGATATCCCCATGGTGCGCTTGCCTATGATACTCCTGATTCCTATCAAATGACAGAGTAGCATTCCTCTGGAGTCGTACATCAACGCGTCTCCATGGACAACAGTTTGTCCAAAGCACTCATTATCCTCAGCAAACTGAAAATGGACAATGCATGGATTTTCTACCGGTTTTCTGACAAAAATACCCAAATCAAAGCCACCAGCATATCCTACGTTACCGGAAGCAATGTATGGGTTTAAATAGCTTAGCTGAAGGATGCCATCCAAGAGTTGGACACCATAAATTCCACCCTTGCTCATCCAGGTCTCATGGTCAAACCTCAAGGTAGCCACAATGCTTGATCCATCAGCACTCGTTTTCACCTCATCAATGACTTTAAATGATTTACCATATTCTGTGACACCATCTTCATTAATCATCGTATAGACTTTACCCGCCGAAGAAAGGGTGTAATGGCTATCAAGAAGATCCTGTAAATGTCTCTGACCAATGTCTCTGGTTGCACTTCTTTTTTGTCTGAGACCCTTGGGTCCGGGAATATACTGAGATCCATCAAATGCATCAGGTCGATCAAAAGATACCAGTGATCCACTGCAGTGTACTGTAACATCCATGCTTTCCATAGGACGTGACTCTACTGTGAAACTTGTCAACCTCTCTGATTTGTCTGCTGCGTGTCTGACAAACAGCTTCCTTGTATCGTGGATCTTTGAGCGATCAGGGATAGGACACATTTCATGAAATATGACGTCACTCATTGACAAGCAGTCATCATGACCCAAACCCCACGTCTCAATGGCAGCTTCCACAAAATACATCCCAGGGAGCATGGCAATGCCACCATGGACATGCTCAGTCATAGTCAAGCTTGTCGCTCTACTGATTTCAACCACACTCACAAGGCTACTATCTTCTGATACCAAAGTTCCAGAGGCAGGACCGATGTCACGCTTCCCCGCCACATGGTTTTCTTTGCGGAATAACCATTGGGAGAACTTTTGAGAAATAAATGGATGACGGGGTATTCTCTTATCTGCAACCCTTGAGAAATCATACCCTATGTCTCTATAGAAACGCGAAGTATCCACAGATATACCTAAATTTATCAGTCCTGTCATGAGGTGCCAAAAAGAGCGCACGTCATCCCCATTCTTGCTCAAACTTGTTAAGACATGTACATGTGCCTGCTGATTTGCCGCTTGGACGCATTCAACCAGCAGAGGTGCGAGAGTCTTATGAGGGCCTACTTCAACAATCACGGATGGGTCATATTGATTTAAAAGATACGTGATCGTCTCATGGAACCTGACTGGCTGGCGTATGTTGTGCACAATGTACTCTGAGCTCAGAACAGTCAAGGGAAGTGAAGTGACAGAAGATAAAAACCGTGTATCCGACACTACCACCTTGCGCCGGTTCAAAAAATCAAGCTTTCTATCTATTTCTGGTAAAATAGAATCCATTATAGAGCAGTGGAAGGCCATGTTACCCTTGAGGAACGTATTCTTTACTTGGTTGTTCGAGAGGAAGCACTGTATCTTCTCCAACTCTGACTGTGGACCTGCGATCACCACTGAGCTTGGAGAGTTGATACACGCAATCTCACAATTTGATACCCGCAAAGATGGATCTCGAAGCATCAATTTGGCATCAGCACTGTCCATCTGCACTGCAAGCATCCTTCCACAGCCAGCAAGGGCTTGCTGACATTGGCTTCTGTGAAACACAACAGCTGCAGAATCTTCCAACGACAGGAGACCACAGCAATAAAGTGCCGCAATTTCTCCAGCAGAGTGACCAAAAGCAATACTGGGACGCACACCAAAATATCGCAGCAATTCAATCAGCCCAATCTGCACCATGAAAGTAAGAGGCTGCGCATACATTGTGTCAGCCAGCTGATTGTCATCTATAGCTGTGAGTTTATCCAGAAGTGACCAACCAGAAAATTTCCTGTATAACGCATCAAATCGGGTCACGATATCCCGATACGCTTTAAAAATCATTAATCCAGATCCCATCAATACCCATTGAGATCCCTGGCCAGTGAAAGCCATGGCAATGGTATGTTGGTGCTTAGAACCCTCTGATACATCATGCTTTTTGGATCGAGATGCTAATTGGTCTATTAATTCGTCGATTGTGTCTACAACATACGATCGAGACCATGAAAGTTTGGGCCGGTTCACCGCAAAAAGTCCACAAAGGTCCAACAGGCTGATGTCTCCTGGATGTGTCTCCAAGTACTTTAGAATGTCCTCTTCATACTGATCCAAATGCCGTGTGCTCGCAGCACTCACAGTAAAAAGAAGTCGATTAAGGGCTGAGTGGAGAAGTGAGTCAGCTGCTTTGAGCATTCGACCATCATCCTCTTTATACTCAGTCACCACTACATGGGCATACGATCCCCCAACTCCAAAAGAGTTGACACCAATATAGATTTGCTCACCCGGTGGAAATGCCTCACTCTCCTGACACAACTTTATATTGTTTCCTTTCCAATCAAAATCCTTCCGAGGAGTAATGTTTTGACCCCCAGTCGGAAAGAATCTCCGCTTACGGATCATCTCTATAGCTTTGATCAGACTAAACATGCCTGCGGAGAGCTCTGCATGCCCAATATTTCCCTTCAGGGAGCCTACCCTGAGTGGATTACGCTGAATATCATGGGAATTTCTGTACACGTCACTTAAAGCTTCTAGTTCAACGAGATCGCCAACTTTTGTTCCCGTGGCATGTGCCTCTACATACTGAACCTTTTCAAGGGGCAAGCCGGCTTGGTCATGGCACAAACGAATCATTTCTGCCATTCCAGCTACATTTGGAGACTCGTACACACGTCCTGACCCATGAGTTGCTTTTGGATCGGCCCCGGCAGAACCAATGACGGAATTGACGATAACACTCTTGATTGTACCAGTGTACCCATTCTTCTTTGCCCAGTCCATGGAGCAAATAATCATGCATCCAAGGCCATCACATCTGAGGGTTCCAGAAGCATCCTCGTCAAAAGGTCTACATTCTCCATTTTTACTAATCACTCCAGTTGCTTGTAGAGCCAGCTCATACTCTAGAGACCCAACATTAGCAGTCACAACGATGGCAACATCACAAGCACCATTTCTGATGGAATCCACAGCAAGGGATAATGCAACAAGACTTGATGAGCACGCCGTCTCAACCGTCAATGTGGGTCCGTGGGTACCAAGAAAGTATGCTACACGATCTGACATACTTGACATGAGCCCTCCACGAAGGGCTGTCTCATCTGGGTATGACTGGAAACCCCCAAAGACTTGATATGCAGCAGCAAAGATTCCTGTCCTCGTCTTGTGCAGAAGAGAAATCGGTATGCCACTCGTTTCAAGTCCTTTCCAGACAATAGACAAGACATGCATTTGAATTTCACTCATAAACTTGAACTCTTTTTCTGAAATCTGCAACAGGGTAAAATCAGCATGTCTCATGTCCCCAAACTTGTTCCCCTTCCTGTGCTGGTATATCCAAGGATCGTCATCCGCGTATTGGTGCGGAAGACATATACCATTATCTAGATAGTCTCCAAATACCACCTCTTTGTTTTCCATGATGTGCACGAGATCATCTCCTGACATATCTGACATGCAAGGCAGTTCCATACAGTATCCTAGAACTGCTATTTGGGGTTTATCCTTGCTCTGGAGAGACGGCGAATCACTCATCCGTTTACCTCTTGTCATTTTGAGTATGAATCAAAATCAATTCGACATTACAGATACGAAAATCGTCCCAGGAAGGAATTGGTTTTAGGTTCTCACCAAACCCTGGCAAGGAAGCATGGTGCCTTGTCACAAAACAATCAGATTGCGATGGATACCCACGTTTTTTTTTTTTTAATTTAACGTTTTCATAAATATGCAATCTATATTCATTTTCATAATTATACAAAACGAATTGTATGATTGTATTGGCGAGATCGCTTGGAACAGTCCATCTCACCTTCCGAGATCTTCTTGGATCACGCAAATCCGTCTGTGGGTACTTTGCACATACAGTAAAGCATTGTACTGATTGATTGGTCAGCGTTAGCAACTATTATGATGTAAAGATCTTTCGATACAATGGATTACATACAGTTATAGCAATAATATCTCCAGAGTACAGTGTCAATACTCTAGTTGTCAGTCTTCTGGTCAGTTTCCTCTTTGGAAGAAGTCATAATCTGGTGGTCATCCTGTATGGTGGATCCTTGTGCACTGGCTTGCTGCTGCATCATCACCAAGGCGTTAAACTGCATTCTTGCGGTAGGATTTGTCATTACTTTTTCCATCTGTTCAAGAATACCCTGTGGCAAAGAGTTCAGCATCTCCTGTGGGATAGAAATCTCAGGGACGCTGTCATTCCCTGTTTTTTGCTTCTTCAACATCGCAGTTGGACTGTCGCCAGCCTTGCCCTTCTCCTCTGATGGGCCAGCAGCTTCATTAAAATGCTTGTATTTGTAATTTTGATAAAAGTTTTTAACTTGAGTCAGTGTCTTTGATGGTACGGACTCTTGGAGTTTTTCCCAGTTCTTTCCATGCTTTTCAAAGGCATCAACTAGAGCCTTCTTGTCCTCATCAGACCAAACTGGTCGGTCTCTCTGGCGTTTCTTCGTTCCCTGGAAAGTATCAGTCGCAAAGTATTCTTTGATAACTGTAACGAACTTCAGAATCTCATCGTGTCGAGCGAATATACCCTGGCACAATTCAGGAACCAAGACTGAAGAAATGTGCTCCGAGTTCAAAACATGTGGGACATGGTCCAGAACACACACGGCGTGCTCCCATTGCTTCGAAGGAATGGATCGTAATAAAGAATCATCCAATGCATTTGAATCTTCTGGAATGGCCCCAAGCACAGTAGCCCATGTTGAATAATCGAGCAGATCTTCTGGAGAGTCTTCATCACTCTGTAAAAGAGATGCCAACCCAAGCCTTTTGTTGTGCCTTTCCCAGTATTTCCTCGCTGCTTCCACGGTCTTATTCATGTAGGATGCAATTCTAGGGAAATCTTTTCCATATATTTGCACTGCCTCAATATACTTTTTGTCCGTATCCACGCTTGGCAGCCGACCTCTTCCAACACTCTTTGTATCTTCACCACTGGGCCTGCGGGGCTTTTTCTTCCTCTCAGTTTTTGGCTTTCCAGGCTTACTATTGGCCTTTGTTTGAATAGGATAATTATTCATTTCCTCAAGATTTGATGTCGAGAATGAAAGCGGTGCTCTTGGGGCGATTCCCTGCCATGAATGGACATCATGCTTCAAGTCAAACACAATACATCCATTCAGAGAATTCAAATCTACAGGCTTTCGATGGCAACGGGCTCTGCGCCCTGTAAACTCTGGGAAGACATCAAAGTACGAAGAATATGTCATCATAACCTCGCTGTTCTCGTGTTTCCTGGAGACATTGGCCTTTTTTCTCTTTGTCTTCTTCTTCTTTGGGCCAGTATGAATCGCACTTGTACCCTCCATTTGAGGATTCACCTGCAACGCCTTTGTCCCACCTTCTGTGACATTACTATTCGTATTCGAAGCAAGATTTAGGCCAATAGCTGCGCCCGGAAGCGAACCCATACTGGAAGCTGTACCTGTTCGCTGCAGTGCAGACTCCTCTGCTTTTTCCCTACGCTTTCGAAGCTGCCATTTCCTCCTCGTCACTTCAAACTCCTGACTACGCTGAACAGCGTAGTAGTATTTGATGACTTCAGGAATCGTACGACTAGGCAGATACGATGCTATACGAGCAAAATCTTTGTGATACACGAGGAACTTTTCTGCAAACACGTCTTTTTCCCTCTTGCTCCAAGGCCGGATAATATCGTCCTTCTCAAATTCTTTTGATGGGTTCTTGAGCAGTCTATTCCAGTCATAATAGTGTTTTATCCACCTAGCCGAACGTTCGGTAAATAAAGTCTGCGAGGGGAGCGTCGTCATGGATTTGACAGACTCCACAGCTTGTAATGTTGCAATCGCAATTCGCTCTTCTAGGTCACTTCGAACAACACCTCGATTCCTGCCCCGGGACATTGACCGAGACATGGGACTCACCGGTTCATTTGCATGGGCATCAAGAGCGGATGGTATTGATGTATGATGGACAGGACTGGATATGGGCAGTGCATCTTCCCTCCACTTTTCAAATGCAAATCTGTATCGAATCCCACTCAGCACATGCTCCCGTAATACGGCAACATGGTCCTTCCTCAACACTTTATAGACTCCAGTCGAAGGATTCGCATTATTTTGAAATACAGAATCAAGCTGTGCCTTGATTTGTGCAGTTGTATTCTCCTTGTTTGCATCATACCCAGCAGGATACAGTCGCTGGAACCGCTGTTCAACCTTGCCACGAATATCTGCATTCTGTGACGCAATATACGATTGTTGTGACTTTTGACATTCTACTCGTAATGAGTTACCAAGTGCCGAGACAAGTCGTCGCTGTTCTGGTGCGAGGGATTCAATGTTCTTCTTCAGGCTCTGTGCTTTCACCTGTTTTGAGCGATTCCCCCTGCTCCTGGAAGCTTCGACAAGGGAATCATCGGTATCTGAATCAGCTTCAGACATACTCTCTTCCGATATATCGAGCGAGGTAGGACTTTTCGGAGGTACGGGTGCCTTTTGAGATACTTTCTCTACTGCCTTGATCAGTTTTGGCAGGGATGCCTTGAGCATGGACAATTCTGTCTCTGATTCAGTGATTTCTTTCGTCATGCCTTCCTTTTTATCCTCCAGATCTTTAATGCTCTTCAGAATATCAACTGTACCAAGCCGTTTCAGGGCAGGTTCATTGACCTTTTTTGGTTCCTCCTCCTTTGCCTTGTCTTCCACATCTGCAGCAGCGGCCTTCTTCGACATGGATTCTTGGTATTCCGTACTTGAGAATGGTGTGCGTGTCACATCCCTGTCAACATCTCTACTACGAGGAGAAAAGTCATAATCTCTCACTTTGTATGAAGGGTACCTGCTCCCTGGGTCTCGGCTCCCATGATATGGATTCATCGAGAACCTGGGACGAGAATATGTATGTGGCGGATCGCGACCACGGGTATCATCCATATTTGAAACTTGAGTACCCCGTGCCGACAGTGGAGGCCCCCTGCGTCCCATTGTAAGAGGTCCAGAGGAACGATTGGGAGGCAAGGGCACTGGACCCCTCCTCTGGTCCATATCCCTGCCCCTGTACGAGCCCCCACCTATACCACGATAGTGGTAGTCTCTTTGGCGTCGATGTATGGTACTCGAAGGATTTTGATGGGATGACGACCGATATCGTTGGGCATGATATTCCCTCGTCGAGTTCCCCTTGTCCTTCTCCCCCTCAGACAGTGGCACTCTCCACTCACCATCTTCCAGGCCATCCTGCTGACTATTTTTATTCAAATTAGACCCCATAAAATATCTCCATATATTATACCATCAGGTATCTACATTTAAAAGCCTATGCGAGCATTCATGACTGCTTTTTAAGATGAACAAAAATCCTCAATCCTTACGAGCAACACGTGCGTGTATCTATCAGGCTGCTATCTACAGTATTGGAAATAATTATTATTGCATAAAAAAGTATATGCGCATCATAATACTTGTCTTTGCTTGCTTTAAGAACCAAAAAAAAGTTTCCAAAATTTCAAAAAAAATGTTACACAACGCGAATTCGCGAATACAATATTCGTGGTATTCAACAAACTCGATACTAATAATAACGTTTCTCGTATGAAAAATAAATGATGGAGACAATACGACATCCTGGATGATATCCGAATGTACAAGCTTTCTCCAGACGAGCATTCAATTATTTTTTCAACATGATATGTTCCTAGAATAGACAATCACCCTAGAATCACATATACGAATACAAACGAATAGAGTAGTGTACGACTGACACATCAGAGTATCTCTGACATGATGCCGAGACGAGGCGACAGCAGCAGTCACGAGACTGCAAGCCTCTTTGAAGCACAGGGAACCGGTAGAAACCGTGATGATTCCTCTGGAAAGAAGAACCGTGTGTGCTACTTTTATGACAATGACTATGCTGGGATGTACTATGGGGCGGATCATCCTATGAAACCTCCACGAATTGCCATGACACATAGTCTGGTTGTGGGGTATGGTCTGGATGAGAATATGGATGTGTATAAACCTAGAAGGGCACAACGAGATGAATTACTCATGTTTCATTCAGAAGAATATATAGAAACGCTGCGAGTGACTGATCCGGATATGTTTCGTAGTTCTATGCACTCGTATGCAAAGTTTGGGCTTGATGACGATTGTCCAATATTTCCAGGGATGTTTGACTTCTGTCGGTTATACTCGGGGGCTAGCATCGATGGCGCTGCCAAGCTCAATTCAGGACAGTATGATATTGCAGTGAATTGGGCAGGTGGACTGCATCACGCGAAAAAGGCATCATCCTCTGGATTCTGTTATGTGAATGATTGTGTTCTGGGGATCTTGGAGCTTTTAAAGTACCACGCCCGCGTGCTGTACATAGATATAGATATTCATCATGGAGATGGAGTAGAAGAAGCGTTTTATTGTACTGATAGAGTGATGACGCTGTCAACACACCTATATCGACCAGAATGGTTCTTCCCAGGAACCGGGGCCCTTGAGGAGGTTGGAGAGGGCCAGGGAAGGGGATACTCTGTGAATGTTCCTTTGGTTGAAGGATGCACGGATGAAGACTTTATGTTTATGTTTAAACCTATATTAGAACGAGTCATGGATGTGTTCAAACCCGGTGCCATTGTCCTGCAGTGTGGTGCAGATGGGTTGGTAGGTGACAGGTTGGGAACATTCAATATGACTGTACAGGGCCACGCGGATGCTGTCGGTTTGGTGAAATCGTATAATGTACCAATGTTGGTTCTAGGTGGTGGTGGATATACCAAAACAAATGTTGCTCGAGCATGGACATTGGGAACTGCAGCATTACTAGGGTCTGATTTGGAGAATGATCTCCCTGAATCTCGGTATCAAAATTTCTTTGGCCCAGACAACAGTTTGCGATACAACCCTGCCCCAAGATTCCAGGACTTGAATACAAAGGAAGATCTCTACGCTATTCGGGCCACGATTTTAGATAATTTAAAGCACCTCTATTCGGCCCCAGGGGCCGACTTGGAGGTGCATCCTCCGGATGCATATATTCCACATGACAAACTTGAGGACGAAGAAGTCATACATAACAGATTGACTGCATACGCACAGAGCCATTTTGCACACTATCTGAGGTGTGTGGAGGCAGGAACTGCAGACCCTTTTGATGAATTATAGGCACTATTGACTGCAATACACCATCCACAGGGAAGTACCCTTCATATCATGTGCTTGCTCTATGTATACACGTGAAAAGTGTTGTCTACAAAGAATCTCGACCTCGTGGAGATTCTTTTCATGCACCTCTGCAACCAATCGACGAATCCTTTTCCAGTCATGAATCCCTTGCAGGACCAAGAGCTCACTTCCCTCAACATCAACTTTCAATAGATCCACATGATCTATACTATACACCTCTAGCATACGGGATACAGTCATGCATGGGCACCGAATTCTCTGTGCACCACGCATCAAAAACCACATGACCACGACTGTAGTCCAGGAAACCATCCAGGGAGCAATGCGAAGAAGAAATCTACCTATACATACAAGCCACCGTGGCAGACTCGTGCTCGACTCTTCCACTGAATTCATAATAAAAACCTTGAGATCATGTTTCATACTTGTGGCGTTCTCTGCCGCAATCCCTGACTGACAGTTCCACCCAGGTGCGTGTGGATACATGACAAAATCAACATCATCATCATGCCCTGGTGCACCAACAGCCACCTGAAGCGGCACAATCTCTGCCCGTCCTTGGGTCTCATTGTACAGTTCTATGTTGTGTTGAAGGTATTCATACGTTTTGGGCACCGGTTCCACCGCGATGATTCTAGGATGACGACCTCTACCCTTTTCAGCACAAAACAGAGTAAAGAGACCTATATTTGCCCCAATATCCACGATGGTCCATCCATCCTCTATATCCACAATGTACCCTTGTTCCCGACAAGAATAGCATTCTTGAACAAATATTTCATCGTAGAGAAATCCCTTTTCCAGTCTCGTGGCACAGTGCAACCTATCAAGCAGGTGCCCAGGAAGAGAACACTTGCAAGCGTTGTCCATTCTCACCATGGCATGGTGGATCCATAGATGTGTCTATACCGATGATGATGGATGATGTAGTAAGAGATATAGACAACAAGGACACCAGCAGCTATAAAGAGAGGATGGACTTGCCATGATCATGCCAATAGAAGGCATGCAGCATGTAGCATATGCTACCTTCTGAATAGATGGTTTCAACCATCTGAATGGAAATCGTATCTATACCACTTGAGACTCATTAATCAATCTATTGTAGTACAATACTAATATTGTAATACTTGTATGAGTATCTCAGTAGCATTGTATCCAACGAATCTGTTGAATTTTTAGAATAGTGTAGAATGCTCATTGTTGGAAGCAGGTTGAACGTCTCTGATAACAGTGGCGCAAAAGAAGTCGAGTGTATTCGAACAAAAGGAAAAGTAGCTACTATAGGAGATATCATAACGTGTTCAGTAAAGAAATCTGCAAAGGGAAAGGTAGAACAGGGACAAGTTGTCAAGGCAGTGGTTGTGGAGACTAAAAAAGAGGTGCAAAGGGCAGACGGATCTGTGATTAAATTTGATAAGAATTCGTGTGTTCTGGTGAATAATAAAGGACTTCCTATAGGTACTCGTGTTTTAGGATTTGTTACTCACGAGCTTCGATCTCGTAATATGATGAAAGTGTTGTCCTTGGCTGCTCGAGTGTTGTGATATTCACTGCAATTCACGTGTTGGTTTACATACATACACATACATAGATAGATAGGTATAGCATGGCTCGAATAGGCGATCGAGCTGCTCTCGCAATCTTTGTACTCTTGTCTGGTGGGACGATGATGGGGCTTGGGATGACGTCTATTGCTAGGTCTACAAGGAAAACCAAGGATGTCCATGGTGGAGATGATGGGCGGGATTTCGATGCCAGACTGAAATCACTCGAACGTCGATGATTTTCCATTATTCATTCATCTACTAAAAATTATCAATCCATGGAGCTTTATTCTTGAGATGGATGGTTGCGCTGTATGGTGCGCTATCATATCTTGACATTTTATCCAAGAGGTATCGGCTCTTTGTAAATTCCTTGCGATGATTTTTCCTACTCACATCTTCTGACGGGGATATCCTGACAAGTCTCCGGTATATAAACATATTCTCCTTGGCAACCAATACCTCCTCCATGAGCCTTCGCGTGACTCCAGTGGCTTTTTTCCTGTCACTATGGCACCTCATCTGTGCAAGCCTCTTCATTGAGTCAACATATGATTTCCCTACGGTTGGAAGAGTACTGGGGATCTTGTCAGTTTTTGGACGGTCCGAGACAGTTTGTATATAACACGTGGCGTCCTCAACCATTTCCGTTTTGTTGTGGTTCTCCTTGTTGTTGCATTCGACCAAACATTCCACGTCTCCATGTTGTGCCATGGATTCAGCCATGTATTCTTGATACGCATCATACAATGCATCCGTTTCTTGACTCTCTATCAAGAGGCACGATTCTGCCGGTGTTGGACTGTGCGTTATCTCCGTGTGGTGACGAGGACTCTCCAGAGGTATATGGATGGTTGGTGACAGTCTCTGTGACGCCAAACCATGTTTTGATTTAGACAGTCTCATGCCCATGATACCCATTCTATTGTACCAGCACTACTACAGACAGTGAGTAGGTATAGAGATCAACCTGAATGATTGATATCGTTACTTTGGAATAGGGACTGAACTCTACGGGATACAGAGTGTTTACAAGTGGAATGGGTTGGTCAATCATTGGTGGAGAGACCAATGGTCTTGCTTGTCGAGGCACCACCTCTGTTTGTAGGTATACGTAACGTTACATAAATATTTTTTTTTAAATATCATCATTATCATACCAGTAGTAATAGCAGAAGAAGTATTGTGATGACGTAGAATGACTGCAAAGAGGCGTCCAATAATTAAATTGCTTCGGCATTTCATAGCACAATCACCACCAGCAAATGTAGCGCCATGGGTGCAGCCTAATAATAAATTGAAGAATGTGATTGCGAAATCAACGCGAGGTAGACTTGGTGCGAGTGTGCAGGCAGCGCAACGTTCTATTCTGTCAAGTCACCTGAGGAGGGTGTTGAGCAAATATGCCTAGGCTGAAGGACAGATATAGGCATGATGTTACAAAATACCTAGTTTGTTTTGTCTGTATATGCAGTATGGGTGTTTCATTGTAAAAAAAATAAGTACTCGTGTATATACAACTCCTCTATTGAGTTGCTCAATCTTACCAATATGTGTTTCTGAATACCCAGCCCTTTGGATAGCTTCTAATGATGAGCTTGCGGATTTCGTCATAGACAAAGATGAACATGGCGTATGGTACACCAATGAACATGTACAAGACATACAGAGGTCTTGTTGTCCAAACGATTCTCAAAAATGGAACATAGGAGATGAGGCACACGAATAGAATCATCGTGAAAAGACCAGTATTCAAAATTTTATTCCTCATTCCCTGCGTGAAGAGGGATTCCTTTCTAGTCTTGCAAATGACGAGATCTGCTGTACGGGCAACTACGACTGCAGCGAAATATGCAGTCTGACCGGTATACAAGACATTCTTCTGCGAGTCCAAGTTTGCGTAATACTGAACTTGTCCATTCCACCAGTAGTATGAACCTTGCAACGCTCTCTCACCCTCATTCATCATCTCACGGTCTGGGAATCCATACTGGTCAGCATTTGGAAGGGCACAGTATTGGTCAAACATTGCTGCTTCTGCCCTGGAAAGATACAAGGCATACTCTGCTCCCTCATAGTTGAATGGAGTCTCTGGGTCAACAACACCAGCATTCAGTCTTCTGACAAATTCATCATTCGCGATGAAGAATCGTTCCTTCAGAGCCTCATCCAAGCCTGCATACCATGCACATGTTCTTCCACATACAGCTTGTGTTGCCTGGGTGTCAGATCCAAAAATCTCCTCACTATATCCTCTGAATCCATACTGAGTAAACTCGACAAATGGATCAGCAGTGTTGTTGAAAGGAATAGGGCACCCATACTTGCAGAATTTATTCTCGTCTGGAAGGTTTCCATACAATGTGGTAACACCATTGACTGTGTCCTTTGGTTCTCCACATCCAAACTCACAATCAGCAGCAAAGAAATTTCCAGATGCGGCAAGCTGGGGCTTGCACAAAAGAGAACCAGTCTCCCAGGTGATACCACGACCAATCATATTGCCCCATTCGTATCCATAATCATTAAACACAGTCATGAATGCCAAGAAACCAGAACATGTCTGTATCAATCCTATTTGGAAATATGAGAAGGAAATTAATCTTCTCGAGACAAGCCGCTCCACATCTGGATTTCTTGGTGGTCTGTCCATGATATCTGCTTCTTTTGGCTCGTACGCCAAGGAAATAGCTGGTAGCATATCACATCCCAGATCAATCGACAAGATCAAAATGGTGGAGATTGCAGCAGGGAAACTGATGACGACAAACAGCAGGAATGGAATCTGCTCTGGGAACTTTGATGCCAATGTGTATGCAATCGATTTTTTCAGGTTGTCAAAAATGACACGACCTTCTTCAACTCCATTCACAATAGATGCAAAATTATCATCCATGAGAATCATATCTGCAGCTTCCTTGGATACATCCTTTCCAGAAATACCCATGGCAATACCAGTGTTGGCCTTTTTCAGAGCAGGGGCATCATTGACACCATCACCTGTAACAGCAACATTCTCACCACGCCTCTGACAATTTTCAACGATGAGTAACTTGTGAGCTGGTGAAACGCGAGCAAACACAATCTGCTCGTGATCAAGCGCCCAGTCCCACTTTGCCTGTCTCTCCACTGGATCTTCAATATCCATCCATTCTCGAATGTCATCTCCCTTGACAACAATGGCTTTTCCAGCATCCCATTTGTCCTGATCAATAATACCAACTTGCTTTGAGATTGCAAGGGCGGTGATGGGATGATCTCCAGTGACCATATACACCTTGATGCGAGCTCTCTTACACTTGGCCACAGCCTCAGGTACACCCTCTCTTGGAGGGTCGATGAGAGACACAAGACCCACAAAGGTAAGTTCCTCTGTTGAGAAATTTGGCTCTGGTTTGTTTGTAAATGCATAATCCAGTGGTAAAGTATCTAGATTCTTCATAGCAAAACCAAGAACACGCTCTCCCATGGCTCCAAGATTCTCATATGCTTCCTGATACTTCTGTTTCCATTCATCGGTCAATGGAACTTCTTCGCCATTCATCAGAATCTTGCTGCAACGATTGATGACTCTCTCTGGAGCACCCTTGAACACCATGACTGGGTGTTTGACGGATGGATCCTCAGATTTATGAATAGACAGTTGCCATTTGTTGGTTGAGTTGAACTTGATCTCATGCAACTTTGGGTTTGCAGCATGATACTCATCCACATCCCTCAAAAGCTGGACGCATTTGATGAGAGCACTTTCAGATGCATCACCTGTACACTGCAGTCCAAGCAGATTGAAATCTGGAGTCTGCAATTCCTTGGCAAGATCCAAAGGAGGCTTTTCATCATCATCTGGATCTGTCAAGACAAAGCGTGAGTTGTTACACAAGGTAGCAACTTTCTGCAGTGCCTGCCACGAAGGAGAAGCTGTATCGTATTTAGGACCTTTGATAACGCCTGGACGCATCGCTGCCTTCAATTGTGGGAGGTTTCTGGCTGCTGGTACAGTCACCAGCTGCCCATCATACCATGCATGCTGTACAGTCATTCTATTCTGTGTCAATGTTCCAGTCTTATCAGATGCAATAACAGTCGTAGATCCAAGATTCTCCACACTTGGCATACCCTTGACCAGAACGTTCTTTGCATACATGTGTTTTGCTGACAATGCAAGAGACACCGTTAACGTCAAGAGCAGACCTTCTGGTACTGTACCGACAATAATACCAATGGCAAACACAACCATGGCAATAGCATCTGCTCCAGCAACAAAGATACCAATCAAAATGAATGTAATACCAATCAGAATAGCAATAACTGAGATAATCTTGATGAAAATATCAACTTCCTTTTGAAACTGTGTATCTTCATCATTTGAGGCTTCAGATGCAAGTCCAGCAATCTGTCCCATGACCGTTTTATCTCCGGTACCAATAACAATACCACGACCAGAGCCACCAACAATAATCGTCGTATAGAACATCAGGTTTTGTGCTTCAAGTGGTACTGTCACAGGCTTTCCATTCGACCCAATCTGCAAATCAGGATATCTCTCCTGTGGCTCAGCTTCTCCAGTCAATGAAGAATTATCAACCTTGATGTCATTTGCAATGGTAACACGCATATCAGCAGGAACCTGATCACCATCTCCAAACTCTACAACATCTCCTGGCACAAGTTCTTCTGCATCGATAATGCTAATGTTCCCGTCACGGACAACCTTGCATTTTTTCGGCACCAGCTTCTTGAAACCTTCCATCACAGAATCTGCTTTCGATTCCGTCAGATATCCAAAGGTTGCAGATATAAACACAACCAAGAACAGGACGACACCAAGGTACAAATTCGTTGGGTCTGACTGGTCAATTCCATACGCAACAAAACACAAGACACCACCAAACAAGAGCAGCATCATAAACACATTGGCATACTGTTCCAAGTATTTTATCCACCATGGGATAAACACAGGGGGCGTCAGACGATTCCATCCATACTTTTCCCTGTTCTGAAGCACCTGAGCAGAGGATAGTCCATTCTGTGGAGTTGCCCCATAGTATTCATACACCTTGTCCACAGGCCATGTATGTTCTGTAAAACCAATCTCTTGTCGCAGTTTATCTGCTCTTGAAGTGTCCTTTTCAGACCTGCAGAATGCATCACACTACCATCAGCGACTCACTGCCTCAGAGTCGACTAGGGTTTCCATGCCCAAATGCCCTATTCAGAAAAACACAGGGACACAACCATATCATCAACACGTACTTTCTTCTAGATAGAACATTCTTCACCTTCGAAGAGATGGATTTCTTTAATGAGGTATCCCCCTCGGGCTGAGAGGTCTGTGTTGTCCCCGAACTTTCCGTCCCCATGACTGAAGACGAGTGACTCCAGGAGAACCTCTACAACAATCTTACTAAGCAGATCGATACTGTAAATTAATATTTATATTTTATAGGCGATAGAAGGAGATCAGATGATTTCATGTGAGAGAAATTCATGCATGCCATGTGCAGGGAATCTTGTTGCCAAGGCAACCTTTGAAACGTACCTCCTCTCCAGGGAAATATTCCTCAGGGACAATCTCGCCTTCTTTCTCCCTTGGTGGTACCATGCAGTCACTTCTAGATTCAGATACCACTCCTACGTGTGATTGACTGACTGAAAGGTACAGATATGCAATCATCACTGCAAGGGAATCTAACGTTGAGGGAATCAAAAACCTAGGTTTTTAAGATGACACTAGTGTCCCATCAAAGCACCTCTTGGGTGGGAATGACTATCACATCCATTGACAGACACTTGACTTTGTTAAAATGTGACACCGTGCATTCGGTATCAACAAATCAGAGAATACAGATAGAATGGTGTTTATCCTAAAGACTCTGGACTCGACAGTCTGTCTGGAACCTGCGTCTCTGGGGAAAGACACGCATGCCTCAATTCGAGAGAGTTTGACATCACAGTATTCGGATAGGATTGTGGATGGTGTTGGATTAGTGATATGTTTATACGATGTATTACATATAGGGGAAGGATCTGTGTATCACTCGCGTGGGCAGGTGTATTACCAGGTTTCGTTTAGAGCTGTTGTCTTTTGCCCTTTTCAGACAGAGTTGCTCGTTGGCACGGTCCGTCAGATGACAGAACGTGGATTGCATGTGAGTCTAGGGTTTTTCGATGATATCTTTGTTCCTCCGGAACTGTTGCAACAGCCTGCAATTTGGAATAATGGGGAATGGTGCTGGAAAATGGATGAAGAGAGTGATCCTCTGTTTTATACTCTAGGAGGCAAGATACGGCTAAAGGTTCACACAGTGTCATTTGTATCTGGTTACACGGATGCGTCAAATGAATCTATGCCTCGATTTAGTGTGATTGGAAGAGCGGATAGTACCGGGCTAGGGATGGTTGCATGGGAATGGTCTGATGAATAATCAACGAATGAATGCTGGAATGAATGTAAGAACACATGTATCTAGTGCATGCATGTCCACATGGACTGCCGTATGTATATTTGTTTCAAAGAATAAATAAATAGAATCAAGCACGCTTGAGTTTAGAGAGCAAAACCTGGGCTGCTCTTTCTTCTTGGCCTACATACTGCCATCTATGTTGCAATAAATCCATGGCTTTGAGAGCATCCTGTGTCTGCTTCTGAGGATCCTGTCCTCCCATCATTGGATTCATCATCATTCCTTGTTGCTGCATCTGTGTTGCCATGGCTGCGTCGTTGACAACATCCTGGAAGAACAGGGTGAGAATGCCACGAGATCCAAACAACAGCAACATGTAATAGGACAAGGAGGATAAATATGTTACGTCTAGCGAAGGAAGGTCAATTCCTGATTGTAACATAGTTCTGAATTTTGGTGAGAGAGGAAATGGCAATTTTCCTAGAATAAATCCCCTGAAAAAGTAGTTTACAAAGGCACCAAGTGCAAGCTGAGGACCAAGACCTCCAAGCTGCTGTTTCATCATGCCATTCATCATGTCAGGATTTGTCATAAACATTTCAGCCATATCTTTCTTTTCTACCTCTTCGTGTAACACACCAGTCTGTGCATCAGTAAAGTAATGAATTCTCTGTTGGAATCCAAGGGGGGTAATCATGCACGATGCTCCCTTCATGGTCTGACATCTTCCCAGGATTGCCTTGTGCCTGGATTCTTTATTCTTTCTAGCTACATCCTCAGTACTAGAGGTACTCTGAGCTGATGTCTTTGAACTCGAGCTTCCTCCAAGGAACTGGAGGGCAGCGAGTTGAAGATGTTACA
>PJEL010000139.1_pt1 | contig 83453 bp, 76 predicted proteins | sample 1853271 | NCBI WGS metagenome assembly PJEL01 (sample SAMN08108733, study PRJNA415343) | Invertebrate metagenome, whole genome shotgun sequencing project. | host: Globobulimina | place: Sweden: Gullmar Fjord | collected 2015-08
AGAGGACACCGTCGTTGTCCAACGGCCCTATGTGGGAGGGGTCCTGGCTGAGTAGGCTCGCGTTACCAAGATCGTGCCCGAAACCCCGGCCTCTGAGGCGGGCATTCGCGAGGGCGACCGGATCACGGCAGTCGACGGCGCCCAGATCTCTACGCCGCACGAGCTGATCGTCCAAGTGGGCAAACATCAGGCCTCCGAGACGATTACATTGACTCTCGATCGGGACGGCGAGCTTCAGAAGATGGAGGTCCCTCTCGCTCGCACCACACCTTCGCGCTTTGCGAGGACACTTTCCGCGCCGCCGCCGGCTCACTCTGGTAAACATGGGTGCATGAGGCAGATTCACCGTTACACAGATTCGTCCTCGGTTGCCGCAGATCGTGTCGAGCTCCTCGTGCACGGCGTTGGGGGAACTCCTCCCGAGTCAATGCTCGGCACTGATGACATCGAGAAGGCGAGAGGGGATTCCACTGCAGGCTTCTTCCGCAAGAGACGCACCTCTGACACGGATCCATACGTCCAGGAGGCATACTCCTGGGGAGGTCTGACATCGCGGTCGGCCAGTCGCGCCTGGTGGGTGTTGCTCGCACCATTCGCCTTTGTGAACGTCGCTGGCTGGATGTTGCCCGATGGCAGGGACCACGAGAGTCGTCACTCGTTTGCAACGGCGCTCCTTCGATTGATTGGATTCCTCATCACCGTCCACTCAGTGATCTGGATCGGTCAGATGACCGTGGACTTCGCCAGCTGGCAGTGTGGTGCGAGTTCCTCGTGCACGACATCGACCTGGGTGCTTTCGATCTTCGATTCAGGGTGGTTCCAAGGAGCTCCTGGGCGCAGGATCGTCGTGGGCATGGTTGGTCCGCTCGTTGCGCTTGGCGTGTTCCGGTGGCTCTCATATCGTGCCGTTGACCGCTACGAGACCGTTACCGAAGATGCACTCGAAGACTATGGACTCGAGACAATCGCTGACAGCGAGGCAGATTCCTTCGCTGATCCAACCTTTTGGCGTCGCGGCGACTCAATCCGGGACTTCGCATCTCTCCAAATGGCGGGAGCGGCTGCGGCCATTGGTTGGCTCGTTGCGTGGACGTTCGCATGGCTGCAGGCGACTGGAACACCTTGGATCCAGTACAGCCTCGGTGTTGTGTCTCTCCTGCTCTTTCTGGTCGCCGGCTACGGAGTCTCTGCCGGACGAAATCCCTCCCCGATGGCCGATGATGAACACCCACCATGGCTCGTCGCTCTCGTTCGATGGCACTGGGTTGCCACGACGGTCGTCCTCGGGCTGATTCTTGCCGCTGGGATCGTTTGGCCTGGCTATGAGGACCCCGCACGAGCCGGGCCAATGGATCCCTACGGAGATCTGTGGGCATTCGTTTGGTACTTCACGGTCGCCGTCCTCTTGGTGTTCGTGGTTGTCGTGTGGTCGCACCCTGGGTTCAAACGTTCAGTGCCTTCACCGATAGTGGGGGATTCAGCGAACAATGAAATCGAACTCGGGTTCTGGGGCATCGGATCGATCGTCGCGTCACTCTTTGGATTCCTGGTCGCTGTCGTGATGCTTGCGAGTTTTGGTGCAGCAACCGCAAGGCTGTTCGGTGGCAGGCCGACGATTCAATACACATATCTGTACGACCTGTTCGCAGTCATAGCTGTCGTTTGGACAGTGGTTCTGCTCGGTGCTCTCCTGGTTGCCTGGTTGGTCAGATCGAAGGTGCCTCTTGACGTCATAGAGGACGACGTTGCCGTCGGCTTCTCAGAGGACAAACGCTCGTTCGCGACCGGACCGAAAAGAAAGCGAAAGTGGCTGGCGTCTGTGCGTGGCATGCGGGATGTTCGAGCGTTCATCCCGAGAGCCGAGGCGATCTTGGGAGTCATGGTGCTGGTCGCCTTCGCCATTGCCGTGACCGTGGTTGGTCTCGACGGGGTGGCACCCGGAACACTCGGCTCTCTCGAAGAGAGAATGGACAGTTCGTGGGTCACCGGTTTCGTATGGATCATTGCGGTGGGCGTCCCCATCGGATTGATGAACGCTGTCCGGCGTGCGTACGGGTCACGACAGACGCGGAAGACCATCGGGACCTTGTGGGACGTGGTTACGTTCTGGCCTCGGTGGTTCCATCCGCTGGCTCCGCCTTCGTACTCTGGGCAGGCGATACCTGAGCTGAGGACCCGTCTCGACTACCTCGTGCGCAACACTGACGAGTCCGATGGCTTTTCGTCCGTCGTTACCACCGCGCACAGCCAGGGGAGTGTTGTTGCGCTGGCTGCCCTCGATGGGCTCAAGGGTCAGGAGTGGTTCCGCAAGCTCTCGCTGCTCACTCATGGCAGTCCCATCACGCGGCTGTACGTGCGGTACTTCCCCGCTCACGTCGCTCCAGCTGTCGGACGGGTGCACGAAGCGATTGGACAGGACCGATGGGTGAATCTCTACCGCCTCACAGACCCGATTGGTGGGGCGATATCTGGTGAGACCGCAGGAGATCCACGCGGCTGTTGGCATGCAGGGGTTGGGGAGCCGCTGTCGAAACTCTGTCCGGATGTATCGGGTTCGTTTGCGAGCCCGGTGGCTGACCCGGATCTGCGACTCTCTTCCGAGGCAGGACCCACCGGTGAACCCGTGTATCCCAAGAAGGGCGATCCGTATCCTTCTCCGCTCGGACATTCGGACTACAACAAAGCACGCGAGTTCGACAGGGCGGTCCGGCGCCTGCTCGGGCTGTCCTACTGAAGCGGTTCAAGCCTTGCCGTGAAGTGGCGAAGCCAAGGAGCTTGCTCAACGATGCGATACCCGCCGAGTTGGTCGGCTCGACTCGCGACGTCGATGACGACTTCCGCTACGTAGTCGATGTGGCTCTGGGTATAGGTTCGCCTTGGGATCGCAAGTCGGACAAGTTCCATTGCGGCTGGTTCGTCTGGCCCTCCGTCCGGGTCGACCCTGCCGAACATGACAGTGCCGATCTCGACACCTCGCACGCCACCTGCCCGATACAGCTCGACGGCCAGAGCTTGCGCCGGGTACTGGTGGGAAGGAACTTGGGGGAGGAGTGCCGCGGCGTCCAGGTAGACGGCGTGGCCGCCTGGTGGCTGCACGATCGGCATCCCACCAGCTAGAACGGTCTCGGCTAGGTACTCGGTGGATCTGATGCGATATCTGAGGTAGTTCTCCTCGAGCACCTCGTTGAGCCCTACGGCCAACGCTTCGAGGTCGTAGCCGGCAAGGCCACCGTAGGTGGGGAAGCCCTCCGTGAGGATGAGCAGATTGCGTGCGGTCTGGGCCCAGGCTGAGTCGTTGAGGGCGAGGAACCCACCGATGTTCCCGAGACCATCTTTCTTTGCCGACATCGTTGCGCCGTCTACATAGGAGAACATCTCAAGCGCGATCTCGCGCGGCGACTTGTCCTCGTAACCGTCTTCACGCATCTTGATGAACCAGGCGTTCTCCGCGAACCGGCATGCATCGAGAAACAACGGCACACCGAACTCATGGCACACGGCGCGGGCCTCGCGGAGGTTCGCCATCGATACTGGCTGGCCACCGCCTGAGTTGTTGGTCACCGTGATCATGACCAGCGGCACCCGATCGCGGTCCTCTTCGAGCGTCGTTCGTAGCCGGCTGATATCGATGTTGCCCTTGAACGGCAGAATCGTGGCGGGATCGGTGCCGCCGGGGGCGACCATGTCTCTAGCTTCTGCGCCTTGGTATTCGACGTTTGCACGCGTCGTGTCGAAGTGCGTGTTGTTCGGGACGATGTCATTGCCGTTGACAGCAACGCTGAAGAGGATCTTTTCAGCGGCGCGTCCTTGATGTGTCGGGATCACGTGGTCGAACCCTGTGATCTCGCGGACCGTCTCCTCGAATCGGAAGTAGGACCGACTCCCTGCGTACGTCTCGTCGCCACGCATCATGCCTGCCCACTGCTCGGACGACATTGCGCCTGTCCCTGAGTCGGTGAGGAGATCGATGATTACCTCGTCGGCGCGGAGCCCGAAGAGGTTGTAGCCGGCTCTCTCAAGCGCCGTCTCACGCACCTCCACGTCGGGGAGGTCGATCGCTTGGACGGTGTGGATCCGGAACGGTTCGATGATTGTGTTGTAGTCCATAGAGGACAGCGTACAGAGTCCGGATCCCAGAGTTCAGGCGAACGAGCACGCTACTTGGCAAGGCCCATCCATCCTCATCCGGCAGGCGCTATCCAGTCGTGGTCGTCGTATCGGCGACGGTTGTCGTCGTGTCCGGCGGCGCAGTAGAGGTAGTGGTATCCGGCGCAGTCGTCGTGGTTGATGTCGTTGCTGGAGGTTGGGTGGTCGCGGTCGTTGTGTCCGGATCGGGCTTAGGCTTCTTGTAGTTCCACGTCCAATCCTGCGTCGTCACCGACCCGTCAGCGTGTGTCATGACTCGCGTGATCGTGTTTCCCGAACGTTCGGACGTGCACTCCCGGCCACCGTTGTTGCCGAACAGCGTCACCGTGATGGATGAGGACGTGTACTCGGTGTGGATATAGACGATTGCTTCGGAGTCGTTTCGGAACTTCACGTCCGGAGCGGGGAATCCGAGCGTTGCCTCTCGAACGAACGGGTATCGACTGAAGTAGAGACTGTGCGGCTGGTGGAAGACGTCCTCGTAGCATCCAAAGAACACAGCGTTGTAGAACGTCGTCGCGAACTGACTCGTGCCGCCGCCGATATTGATCGAGCTGTCGCAGCACTGCACCCGTCCGTTGATGATCGCTCCAGCCCTGACATAACCCTCGGCAAGCGTGCGCTGGCCGGCGCGGTCGTTGATCGAGAACTCCTCGCCAGGGAAGACGATGGCGCCTCCAACCTCATCAGCGAGCAGTTGAATATTGGTGATTCTGCTCTGGCAACAAGGGTGCTTTGTGGTGAAGGTCGATACCTCGCCAAGGGGCCCCATGGCTTCGACATCTTCAGTCGTGAAGTCGGCTTCCGCACCTTCGGTCATTGGGATCGTTCCGCGATCCCCCTTGAGAGCCGCTGCAACCACGACATCGGCGACACGATCGAGATCAACCTGCTGACCGATGACTGAAGGAACGACCGACAGCTCCCTGGTCTCCTCGTCGAACGTCACGGTTGCGTTGACGGGAGGCACGATGAATGCCTCAGCTGAGCGCGATGCGATCTCGCGTAGCGTCTCTGGGTCAAGGGAGACCTCAATGGCTGCGGGCGAGTTGTGCACGATCTCGTTGCGAAGCGCCGTCGCCAACCCGGCTTGTGTGAATACGATCGTTCCCGGCTGACCGGCTGCGGTCAGGACGACAGGCGACCCGATCAGCTGCTTGGCGAGATGCACGGCATCGTCGACGTCAGCCTTTGTAATCACGGGATCGAGCGGAATGAGAGGGAGCGCGACAGGCGCCTTGTCGATGCGATCGAGCTGCGTCCTCAAGAGTTCGATGCTTGCAGGAATATCGATCCTGAGGCCGGCCTGGGGATATTCCGGCTCTGCGTCACCGTTCGAGAGTTTCACGGCGCCTTCGTATGCCGGGGTATCGAGCACGGTGTCGCTCCACTCGTCGAGAATGATCGCGACTGCTTCCTCGTCGATTGTCGTTGGCACAGCAACATCCACGGTCGAATTGAAGGTGCCGAACCAGTCGCGGATGTTCTCCAGCAGGCTGTTCGAACGCCGCACGGTCATCGCGCTTGCCACCACGGCCTCTTCGTCGATGGCAAGACCGGCGTCGGAGGGCGAGAGAGTCAGCTCCTCGCCTTCAACCATGACGGTGACGGTGCTGCCCAAAAGCGCTGCCTCATATGCGGCGATCTGAGCGGTAGCTTCATCCGCGGTCTGCCTGGACAGGTCCATGCCTTCGGCTGTCACACCGCGCGATACGGTTTCTTCGCCGATGAGCTCATCGCTTGCGTATCCAGCTGCAACGAACGCGATCAGGAGCAGTGGAATCGATACTGCTGCGGCGATGATGTATCGGCGCATGATCCTCCCTGGCACCGGCGGGAGCCAGAGTGTACGTCAGTACCCAGAAAAGCGGTGTCGCTCTACGAAACGAGGTGCTTCTCGTCGGTCATCAGTTCCCAGAACTCGATTTCGGATCCGAGAGCGATCTCGCGGAGCTGGGTCGCGATCTCCTTGACTCCTTCGACGGCCGTTCGGTCGTCTCGATAGGGAGTCAGCAGAGCCTCATCCGTCCACTCCATCACGACGCTATTCGACTCACCGGGAGTCGTCCCGCTGTTGAAGTACACCCTCGACTCCGAGCGCGTTCCAGCATCTTGGTACGCCTTGCCGATCTGGTCGATCAATGTCGCAGCCTTCCGTGCTTCTCCAGGCTTGACGGTGTAGATCCTTCGGACGAGATACATGTTCTCCCTTTGTCGAGTCGGTTCCGACGGTACCCGACTCCGAGAGCGCAGATGGCGGTGGACACCTGATACCGTCACTGATCGTGAAGTGGCTGAGTCGCAGGATCCTTGAGTTGATGGGTTGGACGTTCACGGGGTCGGCACCCGAGAGTCCGAAGTCAGTCGTTGTTGGGTTTCCACACACATCGAACTGGGACTTCTTCGTATACCTCGCGGTGATGAATCATGTCGGCGTTCGATCGAAGTTCCTCGCCAAGCGTGGCCTCTTCAAGGGACCGCTCGGATGGCTGATGAGGCGGTGGGGCGGCATTCCGGTCGATGGATCGGGTGGAAACGTGCTCGTGAACACGGCAATTGCATCGTTCGAAAGCCAGGATGAACTCGTTCTCGTGATTGCTCCAGAGGGCACAAGGGCGGCAGCGGCGGCTTGGAAGTCCGGATTTTGGAGGATCGCTGACGCTGCAGACGTTCCGGTCGTCATGGCATTCATCGATGCACAGTCCAAGACTGCTGGCTTTGGTCCAGCCGTGAGAATCGCCGGAGATCCAGAGGCGTGGATCAAGCTGGCATCCCTCTTCTACGAGGACAAGACCGGACTCAGGCCCGGCAATCGCGGACCGGTTGAGCTCTGAGCGATCTTCCGGGTTCGGACCGCGACGCCGTGATGTCACAGACTGCGGCCCAACTACACTTTGACAAGAATCGCAATATTTATCGCGGAGGCGAAACCGTGTCACGGGAGCACCCCAAATACCCAGGTATCCGGATCACGACAAACGGCAATCAGCTGGTGTCGTATCACACGGAAGCTCGAATCACTCAGGGTGGTGTTTTCTACCCGATTACGCCGTCCACAGAGATGGGCGAGAACTATCAGTTGTCGTACGCAGAGGGCGTGCTCGACGTCTTTGGCAACTCCAAGATCGCGATCGAGACCGAGGGTGAGCACGCCGCACAGGGTGGCGCCATAGCGCTGTCGCTTACGGGCCACCGGGTCGTCAACTTCACTTCAGGCCAAGGCGTTGTCTACGGTCTCGAGCAGTATTACCACGCACCCGGCAAGCTCTCGACGATGGTCCTCGAGGTTGCAGCGCGGGCGCTCACCAAGCACGCACTCAACGTGCATTGTGGACATGACGACGTGTACGCAGCGCTCGACTCCGGTTGGATCATGCTGTTCGCCAAAGACAGTCAGCAGGCTGCTGACCAGGCGCTCATCGCCCGAAAGGTCGCGGAGCTTTCGTTGAATCCAGCGATCAACATTCAAGATGGGTTCCTGACGTCACACCTCGAGAGGACGTTCTTCAAACACGAGGCAGGGCTCCTGCGTGAGTTCTTGGGAGCGCACGATGAGATGATCGACACACCCACAGAGGCACAACGTGTGTTGTTCGGTCCGACCCGCCGTCGCGTCCCCGTGATGATGGATCTCAAGAACCCGATGCTGCTCGGCCCTGTGGAGAACCAAGAGCACTACATGAACGGCGTTATTGCACGTCGGAACAACTTCACCGAAGAAATCCTGCCCATGCTCGAAGCGGCGTATGAGGAGTTCGCTGAGCTCACAGGACGCGACTACGGGCTTGTGAGCGAGTATCGCAACGACGACGCTGAAGTCACGTTCGTTTCGTTCGGTTCAGCCGCTGAGAATATTGAGGCTGGCGTCGACTTCCTGCGGGAGCAGGACGGCGCAAAGGTTGGGTCGGTACATATCAACGTGATCCGTCCTCTCCCTGAAGCAGCGATCGTGAAGGCGCTTAAAGGGAAGCAGAAGATCATCGTCTTGGAACGCGCAGACGACGCCCTCTCAGGAGACAACCAAGTCACGAGAGAGATCCGTGCTGCGATGTCGAAGGCCGCAGAGGTCAATCGTCTCGGCTATCCGTCGCACATACCAGGGATCACGTCTCAGGAGGTGCCTGAGGTGTTGTCAGGTAGCTACGGCCTCGGCTCCCGTGACTTCCGGCCTGAGGGCATCATCGGTTCGTACGAGTACGCGATGGGCAAAATCGCACGCCAGGACGGCAAGACCATTGAGGATGGTGCCACCTACTTCACCGTTGGTATCGACCACCCGTATGCGGTTGTGGGCGATCGAAAGCCTTCGTTACTCCCCGACGGTTCGATCGCGGTCCGATTCCATTCCATTGGTGGATGGGGAATGATCACGACCGGAAAGAACCTCTCGGAGGTGATCGGTGCGATCGGAGATGACCTCTCTCAAGCCCAGCACGAGATCGACGAGTTCGGCCGGCAGAAAGAGATCATCCACGTATCTGCCAACCCGAAGTACGGATCTGAGAAGAAGGGCGCGCCGACTCAGTATTTCCTGGTCGCAGCGCCGGACCGTATCCGTGTCAACTGCGACCTTCACCATGTCGACGTTGTGCTCTGTCCAGATCCCAAGATCTTCACGCACACCAATCCCCTCATGGGCCTCAATTCCGGCGGTACATTCGTTTGGGAGTCAGAGGAAGATCCGGACACTGTGTGGCAGCGCATCCCGCGCGAGTATCGGCAGGAAGTCATCGACAAGGGCATCCGCATCGTGACCGTGCCCGGATTCAAGATCGCTGCAGAAGCCACGGACAGGGCTGAACTCCAGCTTCGCATGCAGGGCAATGCCTTCCTCGGCGCATTCTTCGGTGTCTCGGACATGTTGGAGAAGTATGGAGTGACTGAGGAGCGATACCACGAGATCGTCGAGGGGCAGTACAACAAGAAGTTCGGCCGGTTTGGCGAAGCTGTCGTTGCTTCGAACATGCGGGTCATGGAGCAGGGACACGATCTGATCGTCGAGATCCCGCACGGCGATGTCGATGCGCCTGACCGTGCGAGCATGCGTCTTCCTGCGCTGGAAGCCTGCGGAACGTGTGCGGTAGATGTCCCATCAAAGGAGCCTTCCTCGAAGCAGGAAGTCAGGATTCCACTCCTGAACATTTCGACGTTCAATAGCGAGTTCAAAGCGGGACTGGGATATGACCAGCCATCGACACCTCTTGCTTCGGTCTCGATGATGGCTGCTGGGTCTGGCCGCAATGTGTCCAAATACGTGTCGCGCCGCGAGACACCGGTATGGATCGCCGAGAACTGCACCGGTTGTATGGATTGCATCATTGCTTGCCCCGATACAGCGATGCCAAACGTTGCCCAGGACATGGATGTGGTGCTCGAGAGCGCAGCAAAGGGATACATCCTCGATCTGGGCGAGCGAGCCAAGATGGTCGAGGCGCTACCCGCGCTCGAGGATCGCCTCCGTGAACGCATGCTTACAACGGTCAAGGCGAAGGAGCTGGAGCCGTTCGTCAATGTCATCCGTGAAGAAGTCGCAGCGATCGACTCGGTCTCGCAAACGGCGAGAGACGAGTTCATGGAGCTCTTTGAGCGGGTTCCGTTTGCCTATACGAAGACCGCTCACCTCTTCCGATCACTTGAGCGGAAGGATCCCGGAGCCGGTGGCCTGTTTGCGATCATGGTCGCCGACACGTGCAAGGGCTGCGCAGAGTGTGTGCTCGAGTGTCCATATGAGGCCCTTGAGATGGCCGTCGAGACACCGGCAATCAACGCAGATCATGTCTCGGGCACCAACTTCTTGGACTTGATTCCTGACACGCCAGAGAAGTACCTCGGACGTTTCGATCCTGAAGACCCGGTCGGTTCCTCGGCTGCCAATCTCAAGAACCACCTCATGGTCCGTACGAACTACGAAGCGCTTGTGAGTGGTGATGGTGCGTGTGCCGGTTGCGGCGAGAAGAGTGTGCTGCGAGCGATCGCGTCTCTGACCGAGGCCTATATGCGTCCGCTCTACCACGCCAAGGCAGACCGACTTGATCAGAAAGCCCTCGACATCGAGGAGCACGGCATAAAGATGCTCGGGGAAGTCAAAGCACTCGACGAAGCGGGATACGACAGGCTTCGCATGTTGGTGTCGCACACCTTGTTGGGCCTCGGCGGAGAGACGCTCGAGGACACCGAGGCCCGAATCGACGCGTACGGTTACGTGACGGATCAGGACATCGTTGATGCCCTTGTTGTCACGATGCGCCAGGACGCCTTCAACCATCGAGATCTTCAAGCTCTCGACGGAACTGCTCCCAACGGCATGTCTGTCATGGCGATGGGAGCCCACACAGGCTGCAACACGGTGTACGGATCCACACCGCCGAACAACCCGCATCCATATCCATGGATGAACTCGTTGTTCCAGGACGGTGCGACTATTACATGGCTGCTCGGGGAGAGCTTCATTCAGGACCACGCGGCACGCTCCGTCATACCTGAGCGAATGGCTGACATGATGATGCTCGGAGTCGGTATTTCGGATGTCGACTATTTCGAACTGACGCACTTGACAGACTCCCAGATGACTCCCCGCGAGATCAGGGAATTGCCGAAGGCTTGGGCGATCGGCGGCGACGGCGGCATGGGCGACATCGGATACCAGAACGTCTCGAAGGTCGTTCTGCAGAACCGTCCGAACGTCAAGATGCTGATGCTGGATACGCAGGTCTACTCGAACACCGGAGGCCAGAACTCGGACTCGACTCCGATGCCAGGTGGCGGAGACATGAACCAGTTCGGTGCGGCGTCTGAGGGCAAGCTGACTGAGAAGAAGGGCGTTGCGGAGACATTCACGTCCGGTCACGGTTCGCCATACGTTGCTCAGGTGTCGCTTGCGAATGCAGCCCAGTTCTACAAGGCAATCGTTGAAGCTCTCGACTACCGAGGAACATCGTTCATCCAGAGTTACACGTCATGTCAACCAGAGCACGGCATCGCGGACGATGTCTCAACGCTCCAAGCCGGTCTTGTGCGTGACGCCAGGTCGATTCCCCAGTTCGTGTTCGATCCGTCGAAGGGCGAGACCTACGAGGAGTCGCTTGACATTTCGGGCAACTCAAATCGTGACAGGGATTGGACCCAGATCACATCGAAGCTGACCGACAGGACATACGCGTACACCGTGGCTCACTTCGCGACAACCGAGGCTCGGTTCCGTCGCCACGTGAAACCTGTGAAGGACACATCTGGCATGATTCATCTCGATGACATGCTGCTTCTCATCACACAGGACGACGTGGTGCAGCGCAACGTGTTGGATCCGACCCATCGGTCATACGTGGAGGACTTCAACATCTTCATTGAGATCGAGGACGGAGAGGGCAACGTCAAGCCGATAGCGTGTTCACGCCAGCTCGTGTTGTTCGCTGTTGAACGTCGCAAGTCATGGCGGATGCTTCAGTCCAAGGCTGGAGTCGAGAACATCGACTACATCGCCCAGAAGCAGGCGTTGGAGTCGTTCGACGAGGACGACGTTGCCATGGCCAACCGGTTCAGCGAGATCCGGAAACGCTTCGACGACGCCTCGGACTCGTAGAACGTCGAACCTGTGACTCCACGGGTTCGCTGCCCATAGGTATCAGGTAGGAAGAGGGTGGGGCCAGCAGGCCCCACCCTCTTCAATTGACATCGTCTTTGCTGGACTCAGCCCTCAGGCGTCGCCGTGGGAGCATCTTCTTCGCTGCTGCCTGTCACCATGCGGATGATCAGCAGAATGATTGCGATGATCGCGAGAGCGACCACGATCCATGCCCAGACCGGGAATCCGGTCGCTTCAACGACTTCTTCGGTTGGCTCATCTGTTGATTCGCCAGCAGCGGGGATCTTGAAGGTTGCCTCGTAGTCGCTCGTGTCGGCTGCGGTGCCTGTGACATTCAAGAACTCGGTGTCGTTGTCGACATCTGACAGGTCGAAGCTCGCGCTCCATGAACCATCGTCCTGAACTGCGACCGATTCGGTCAGGTCCGTGTCGACGACGTTGAGCGTCACAGTCGATCCGGGCAGCATGCCAACTCCGGTGACCGTCATCAGACGATTCGTGTCAAGTGTGACAATCGCCCAAGGGACTCCGAGGTCGGGACTCAGCTGAGCAACGACTTCTGAGCCACCTTCAACCGTTGTACCTGCAGCAGGTTCCTGGCTGATGACGACTCCATCTGGATCAGGATTGTTGGCGTCCTCTTCGAAGGTGATCGTGAGACCAGCAGCTTCCGCTGCAGCTGTTGCTTCATCGATGGTCATTCCCGCGAAGTCGGGAACGACAACGTCGCCTGGTCCGCTCGAAACGATCATTTCGACCGACGTGCCTGATGCGACCTCCGTGCCAGCGGCCGGGTTCGTCGAGATGACGAGTCCGATCTCAACATCAGCACTCGGCTGTTGTGTGGACGTCGTCACGAACCCTGCGTCTTCAAGGGCTTTCTGTGCATCGCCTTCAGGCTGGCCTGCAACATCTGGTACGGGAACCGTTGCTGGAGCGTCGGGTCCAGTGGACACGACGATGTTCACCGTTGAACCAACAGCAACCATGGTGTCAGCTTCAGGGTCCTGAGCGATGACGCTTCCGGCAGGGACCGTTTCATCGGCGGCTTCGGATGTACCGGCCACAAGGCCACCACCAGTGATCGCCGAGGTTGCGTCCGCCTCGGTCTGTCCTACAACGTTCGGAACTGCAACTTCGTCGCCACCAGGTGCGAGTGCAGCGATGAGGTCTGTCATCGAGGCCACAACGGAGATCGCAGTCTTGGCTTCCTGGGTATCGTTGACCGCGAACACGTCGGTGTATGAGTCCGACGTTGCGGTGACCTCGGTCACCAATCCATCAACGTCAATCTTCATGACCGAATCTGCTGCGACGACCATCGTGTCAAGTCCCTCACCGGGCTGGATCTCAGATGGCGTTCCATCGTCAATCGTGACCAGCACCGGAGCGCCTGTGGCGTTCCGGACGGTGACCTTTGCCATGCCTGCATCAATAGGAGTGATGTCGATCGGATATGCCGCGGCGGTGTCCGGATCCACGCCGTACCCCGAAACGACTGTCTGCGCCGACCCTGCAGCAGCGTCAACTGCCGCGGCGGAGCCGTCGGTGAATGCAACGTTGTATGTGCCGGCCGTCAGGGTTGTGCCGACGCCGGGAGCGGCGTAGGCGAGATCAGCTGCAATGGTTTCTGATCCAGCCGTAACCGTCACAGCGTCGGTGCTAACGCCGTTGACAGCCGCGAGATACGCGACATCGGCTTCCTGAGCGCCTGCTGCAACGATGAAGCTGGAGAGCATTGCTCCAACCATCGCGATGACAAGCACAAATCGTGTGCGCGATTTCATATCTTCCTCAATTGTTGGGTTTCATGAGACGTGACTAGGCGTCACGTTCAGTGTTGGAACAGTATCGGCGCCTCCTCGCAATTTCTTGATTTCAGTTCGCCTCATTCTCCGCGATCCGATCCGCGGTACTTGGCTCAGAATCATCCGCACTACTACTATCGAACACATGTTCGATATGGAAGCTGAAACGCCCGCATACCTTGAAGGGCTCAATCAGGATCAGCGCCAAGCTGTTCTTCATGATGTCGGGCCGCTGTTGGTCATCGCTGGTGCAGGTTCGGGGAAGACCCGCACCCTTGCATCGCGGGTTGCTCATTTGATCGATCGGGGTGTTCCCGCCGATCGTCTGCTTCTCTTGACATTCACCCGCCGTGCATCGGCAGAGATGCTGAAGCGAGCCGATGCCTCGGTAGAGCATCGCTCGTCCGGCCGCGTCTGGGGCGGCACCTTCCACTCGATAGCGAACCGACTGCTGCGAACGTACGGCCGAGCGGTTGGGCTCGAAGAGAACTTCACAGTGATGGACCGCACGGACACCGAGTCGCTGTTTGGGATCCTGCGCACTGAGCACGGCTTCGGAAAGACGAAGACTCGGTTCCCACGCAAAGAGACCATTGCGTCGATCTACTCGAGGGTTGCCAATGCGCAGACATCGTTGTCCGACACGCTGACGGAACGCTTCCCATGGTGTCAGGACCACAGTGAGGAACTGAAGGCTCTGTTCCGCGGGTACACAGCACGTAAGCGTGAACACAACATCGTCGACTACGACGATCTCCTGCTGTATTGGCAGGCGATCCTCGCCTCTGATGCCGGCGACGCGATCCGGGGACTGTTCGACCATGTCCTTGTCGACGAGTATCAGGACACGAACCTCGTCCAAGCCGAGATCCTCAGATCTCTGTGTGGCGCCGATGGGAACCTGACCGTTGTTGGAGACGATGCCCAGTCGATCTACTCATTCCGTGCCGCTCGGGTGGAAAACATCTTGGGATTCCCCGATGAGTACAAGGACGCAACCGTCGTCACACTTGAGCAGAACTACCGATCGACCCCGCAGGTTCTCGCATCCTCCAACGCAGTTATTGCCGCGTCGGACGCAGCGTTCGACAAGGAGCTATGGACCCAGAGGCAGGCAGGTCCAATCCCGAGCCTTGTGACGTGTTACGACGAGGCGGCGCAGGCCGACTGGGTGTGTGACCGCGTATTGGAGTTGCGTGAACATGGGATCGACCTCAGGGACCAAGCGGTGCTGTTCCGAACGGGCCACCACTCGGGTGGGCTTGAGATCGAACTAGCGAGACGCAACATCCCGTTCGTGAAGTTCGGAGGCCTGAAATTCCTTGAAGCAGCGCATGTGAAGGACTTGTTGGCATTGCTGCGAATTCTTGACAACCCGAAGGATGAGCTGGCTTGGAATCGGGTTCTGCTGATGCTTCCGGGCGTTGGCCCAGCAACCGCGGCGAAGATTCTCGCCCACGTTGAGGAGGTCGGGGCTGCGGCGGGATCCGATGCTCTCGATGCGTTCCTCACCTATGACCTTCCGGTTACGAACGAGACACGTGAGGTGCTTGGCCTCTTGCGCGATGTGCTCACGGATTGCAGAGGCGATGCACGATCCCAACCGGGACCTGCAACACAGATCGATCGCCTTGCGGACTTCTGTCGGGTGGTATTCGATGGCTCCTATGACGATGCAGACGCACGGATCGGGGACATCGAGCATCTTGGGGCGCTGGCTGCCGACTACAGCGACCGTTCACGATTCCTCGCAGAGATCACCCTTGACCCTCCGAACAGCACGTCGGACTTCGCCGACGCGCCTCACCTCGATGATGACTACCTGATCCTTTCAACGATCCACTCTGCGAAGGGTGGAGAGTGGAAATCCGTGACCGTGATCCACGCTGCCGACGGCAACATCCCTTCGGACATGGCGCTCAGCGAACCAGGAGGGCTTGAGGAGGAGCGACGCCTTCTGTATGTCGCTCTCACCCGAGCGAAGGACCATCTGGCTGTGACCGTTCCCCAGCGGTATTACCACCACCGATACTCGACGAACGGCAACCACTCATACGCGCTGCCGAGCCGTTTCCTTGACCCCGCCATGGACCAGTTCATGGCATCGGCTACCGGCGTACCTCAAGCAATACAAGGCTCCCAGTGGAACTCGAGCGGCCGTGACACTGTCGGCGAGTCCCTCTCCGCCCTCTGGGAATAGGGCAACGCGAAGCGTTGCTTGGGAATGGGCAACGCGAAGCGTTGCCGACTGCCTTGCGTTTCTAGGCACCGCGAAGTGTTGCCAACCAGACAGCGCACTTCTTGAGCGTTCGCTTGGACGCTGGCTCCCAAGGGGCGAGGACCGGCCACACATGGGGCATGCCGGGTTCGATGACGAGTTCGCACTCGACGCCGTCGCGTTTGGCGTTCTCAGACAGCCTGAGGGAGTCGGCCAGAAGCATCTCGGCGCCGCCGGCGAATACGAGCATCGGGGGGAAACCGGTGAGGTCTGCATGGATCGGAGATGCCTCTGGGTCCGTGTGCTGTTCCGGTTTCGAGTACCAGTTGTTCGGGACGGACATTTCGCGCACTGGCAGGTAGTCGGTGAGGGCGTTGGTTGTGAGGGTGTAGGAACGATGGTCGAGGTCGAGGTAAGGGGAGAAGAGGATGAGTCCAGCCGGCAGGGGGAGTCCCTCACGCCGTGCGCGGTGCAACATGGCCACGGAAAGCCCAGCGCCTGCCGAGTCTCCAGAGACGATGATCTCATCTGCCGAACTGCAGCACGTCAGCAGCGCACGGTACGCATCGAGGGCATCATCCACGGCCGCCGGGTAAGGATGCTCCGGGGCGAGCCGATAGGTGGGAGCGGTCGCTGCTGTGCCCGTACGTGCTACCAAGCGGGCGATGTGTTCTCTGTGTGTTCCCGGGTTGCCGAAGGTGTACCCGCCTCCGTGGAAGTAGAGGATCATCGCTCGGTTCTGGCGGGCTCCCAGACGCTCGTAGTGGTCCCCCAGGTTGTGGCCAAGGAGCTGTGGAGTCACACGCACTGCTCCCATGAGATCAGCAGGAATGGGCATCTTGAAACGGAGACCGATGGTGTTGATCCATGGGTCTTCTCTGTGGTCAGCGGCGACCGCGATAACTCGTCGAGCTGATGCAACGCCCCACTCGGTTCGCCACGACCACGTGGGGAGGGTTGGCCCGAGGAGCAGCCTTCGGAATGTCGCCTTCAGGATTGCGAAGTTCGCTGCGACCCAGATTCGGATGAGAAGCATGATCGAGCTCATGCTCCAACGCTATCGGGGTGCGGGAGTGTGCGAGCGCTACAGGGGGTTCGTACATACCATTCGCAAGTTCCCGATGGACCCTGCCAGGACGTCCATCACTTCCAAGGAGTAATCCATGTTGCTGCGACTCGTGGTCGCGCTCGGAGGTGTCACCTTCGTTGTCACCGGCATCAGCATTTTCATCTCAGACTCGTGCAACTCGGTCACGTGGGGTTCCGGCGGCACCGAGCGTGCGGGCAACTTCACGGCGACTTGCCACAACGCGTTCGTCGACGGATCGATGAGCCAGGGCGTTGCAGGCATACTCGCGATGGCGGCTGGAATCGTATTGATTCTGACGGTTTCCGTACCGCTGCTGCGCAGCCGCGCTTCTGACTTCATCAACCGCTAGATAGGTCTGTCCATCGCGATCTGATCTGCCAGCGCGTCGGCGCTGTCGAGGGGAAGCTCGCAGACGAGGTTTCGGCAGACGTATGCCAACGTGGTCTTCTGCATTGGTCTATCGAACAGGAGCGGAACAGGCGAATCAGAGCCGTCGCCCACCGCGATCACGACGTCTGGTCGGAACGTGCCCCACAAGATTCTCTCCATGTCGCCGCGAATTGCATCGTCGCCAACGATGGCAACTTCCTTGATACCGACAAGCTGCGTGAGCCATACCGCCAAGCTGTAGCCAGCGAACGATGGATACCGGAGCGCGTCCTTCGCGAGGTTCTGCATTGCCCAGCTGAGTTCCTTGATGGCGGTTGTGTCACCGGTGAGAGACGCATGCATCTGGAGGGCTTCCATTGCCAGCGCATTGTCCGATGGCGTCGGATTGTCCTGCGTGGCCTTCGGTCGAGCGATCAGATCATCGGCCAGGTCCGAGGTGCTGAAGAACCCGCCTTCGGGATCAGCGAACTGTTCCCTGAGTTGACGGACGTGATGCTCGGCCGACACGAACCATCGCTCGTCGTGTGTCACCTGGTACAACGAATACAGCCCGATCGCGATCGCAGCGTGGTCATCTGCGAACGCACGACTCCCCGGTCGATCCCGCCACGACCGAGTGAGAAGCCCTTCAGGCGAACCCTCAGTGAGGATGAAGTCTGCGATCTTCTGAGCCCGTGCCGTGAAGCGTGGCTCGTCGAGAATCGAGCCTGCCTCAGCGAACGCTCTGATCGCGAGCCCGTTCCAAGAGGTCACGATCTTGTCATCTCGGCTCGGCGGAGTGCGCAACGCCCGGGCGCTTCGTAGTCGATCGTCGATGGATCTCTTGCGGTCCACGATCGCTGGAACGTCAAGGCCTGTTGCCGTCGAGATCTCGTCGAGACCCGCGAAGCGATGGAGATTGTTCGAACCTTCGAAGTTTCCCTCCGGCGTCGCGCCGTAGATCGCAGATGCGAGATCGCGATCGTCGCCGAGCACGTCGCCGAGTTCCGCCCAGGACCAGACCGCAAACTTGCCTTCCTCTCCCTCAGAATCGGCATCCTCAGCCGAGTGCAGGCCCCCTTCGGCATCAGCCATGGCGATATCGAGGTAGTCAAGGACTTCGATGGCGACGTCCTTGAACATCTCTATGTCCGTGAGTTGCCAAGCCCTGAGATAGATGCGGGCCAGCTGCGCGTTGTCGTAGAGCATCTTTTCGAAGTGCGGGATCACCCACTGGGCATCAACCGAGTAGCGAGCAAACCCACCAAGGAGATGGTCATAGATGCCGCCCTTCGCCATTGCAGAGAGCTGGCGGACGAGCATGTCAAGACTGTGTTTCGCTGCGTCGGTGCCCGGCCGGAGGGCAGCCGCTCTCAGAAGGAGTTCGAGTGAAGGCGCCTGTGGGAACTTCGGTGCCGTTCCGAATCCGCCGTTGACCCTGTCGAATGTGTTCGACATGCGTGCCACGGCCTGGTCGATGTCCTCCAGCCGCGGGAGTGGGGCTCCCTCGCTTGGCTTGGAGGCGATCGAGGCAGTGATGGCATCAGCCTGCTCGAGTGCTCCTGGCCGGTTGGTGTCCCACGCATCAAGCACGGCAGTCATCACGTCCATGAACGAGGCGTGGTGTCCCATCGACTCCTTGGGGAAGTAGGTGCCAGCGAAGATCGGCTTCTGGTCCGGCGTGAGAAACACGGTCATGGGCCAGCCGCCGCGCCCCGTGGTCGCCGTGACAACCTCCATGTAGATGCGGTCGATGTCCGGTCTTTCCTCACGGTCGACCTTCACGGAGACGAACTTCTCGTTCATGAACGCGGCCGTTGCATCGTCCTCGAACGACTCGTGCGCCATCACGTGACACCAGTGACAGGTGGCATATCCAACCGAGAGGATCACAGGGACGTCGCGACGCTCGGCCTCGGCGAAGGCCTCGCTACCCCACTCGTACCAATCGACGGGGTTGTCCTGGTGCTGCTTGAGATAGGGCGAAGTCGCGTCGGCGAGTCTGTTGGGCATGCGATGACGCTAGCCGATGGCACTGCACCAGCCGACGCCGCGTTCTGAGGGCCAGAACCTACCGAAAATGTTGCTGCGAACCCTGGGTTCGCATTCGTGGTTCTCTACGCCAGAGACCGGACGCAGTCCGGTCCAAGGAACGCCGGAGGCGTTCCCGCCCTCGGTTTGCAGCTAGTTGCGGGTGAGGGCGATGAGGCGGAGCATCTCGATGTAGAGCCAGACGATCGTGACCATCAGGCCGAACGCCCCGTACCACTCGTAGTAGCTCGGCGCACCGGCCTTCTCACCGCGCACGATCAGGTCAAAGTCGAGCATCAGGTTGAGCGCAGCGATGCTCACGATGAACACAGAGATCAGGATTCCGAGTCCGCCCGAGAAGAACGGGATCGAGATGCCGAAGAGGCTGATTACGAACGTGGCGAGATAGAACAGGACGATGCCGAGCGTTGCCCCGATGACGATTCCGCGGAACTTGGCCGTCACCTTGATTGCTCCGGTTACGAACAGGACAAGCATGACGGTGAAGACGGCAGCCGTCGCCATGATCGCTTGGAGCACGATGCCCTCGAACTCTGCGTTGTAGATGTGGCTGATCACGCCGAGCGCCGCGCCCATGGACAAGGCGTACAGCGGTCCCGTGAACTTGGCGATCTGCGGCTTGAATGCCGTCACGATCGCGAGGACGAGCGTGACGATGAATACCAGGAACCACCACCCGGGGATGTCGACCACACCGATCTCCGGTTCGACCTGACCCCAGCCCCACATCCCGGCGCCGACCACGAGCGCTAGAAGGAATGCAGTCTTGGCAATGGTTCCGCTGATGGTCATGGGTTCCGCGTCAGCAGGCGTGAACGGAATCTTGTTGGATTGGAGGACTGAATCCGCAGATGCGCTCGATGCTGTGTTGTTGTCTGGCAAGGCGCCGAACTGCTTGGAAAGTGTTGGGTTGGCCATGGCTTCTCCGTAGACGATGGACGACGAAGGATACCTTCTTCCTGCCTGTTCACCCAAGAGTCGCCCATCGCGTCGGCGACCGGTCTAGCCTTTCATACATGACTGACCCCAGCGGCGAAGAAACGCCTGCACCTTCCGTCATCGAGCGAGTCATCGCCGAGATCCCACCCGACGATTCAGGCCACAAGGGCGCCGTAATGGAGCCCTTCGTTCGTATGTATCTGCGCAGGCTTCCAGGCGTCGATGTGCCTGACCTCACCTCTGGACAGCTACTCGCCGAGATCTCAGATCTTCTGGCATTCGTGAGCGAACGTCCTGGCGGCGACGACAAGATTCGCGTCTTCAAACCGCAGGGTGACGAGTGCGGGTACACCACGCCGGGTTCGGTCGTACAAGTCCTGTCGGATGACAGGCCGTTCCTTGTCGACTCGGTTTCTGTTTCGGTTGCCGCGTCAGACGCGAGCGTTGTCAGACATCTCCACCCTGTTATTGGAGCAGAGCGTGACGGGGCGGGTCATCTCAACGCAATCCTGAAGGCGAGGGGAGCGATTCACAGGGAATCGGTCCAGCATTTCGAGCTTGACAGGGAGCTGACCGACGCTGAATCCGAGCTGCTCGAGAAGTCAATCGGTGCGACGCTGAACGATCTCTCCAAAGTCGTTTCCGACTTCGACGCGATGCGATCAGCTGTGGCGGAGATGATGAAGGCTGCAAAGAACGGAGTCCACCACTACTCGTTCGAGGAGATCTCAGAGACGGTTGAGTTTCTCGAATGGCTGCTCGACGACAACATGGTGTTCCTCGGCTATCGGGTCTACGACATCGAGAACGGAGACATCGATGGCAAGGCGATGGGTCCGCGCATTGTGCCGAACGTGCCCTCCGGTCTCGGGATCCTCCGCGACCCCGATCCGGAACCAAACACAAGGCTTCTCAGCGACCTCACTGAGCAACTGAGGGAGCGATACATCAGCGGCGTCCAGATGGTCATCTCCAAAACCAACCGGCATTCATCCGTACACAGGGATGCGCGAATGGACTACATCGGGCTTCGATGCATCGGTCCGGACGGTCGAATGACAACAGAGCTTCGGTTGCTCGGCCTCTTCACATCCAAGGCGTACCTCGGAACCGCAGCGAGCACGCCTGTCCTCCGCCAGAAGCTCAACTCGATCCTCGCCGCACAAGATGTCATTGATGGCTCCCACGACTACAAGTCGATCGTGTCGTTGTTCGAGGCGCTCCCCAAAGATGAACTCTTTGCGATGGACAATGAGACGATCGGTGACACGATCAGTGAACTCCTCGAGACCGAGGAGGCAGAGTCGACACGGCTGCTTGTGCGGAGGGACACGCTCAACAGATCAGTGAGCGTGCTCGTGATCATGCCGCGAGATCGGTTCAGTGCGCATCTTCGCATGCAGCTCCAAGACATGTTTCTGGAGGTCTTCGGCGGTACCGCCGTCGACTATCGGCTTGCCCTTGGCGAGTCCGGTGACGCACGGATCCACTTCACCGTGTGGACAGATGATGGTGCGCGTATCGATGTGGACATCTCTGAGCTTGAGACACAGGTCATCGCACTGTCGAGGAACTGGCACGACCGCGTCGTCGAAGAGCTCATGGCCGCAACCGAGGACGGGGAGGCCCATCGGTTGGCCGACGCGTGGACAGACAAATTCCCCGAGTATTACAAGGACGCCACCGGTGTTGAGATAGCAGCCGGAGATATCCAGAACGTCGAGCAGCTCACTTCGTCAGAGGATGACGTCATAGTCAGGCTTCAGAATGAGAGGGCGGCTGTCAATCCGCCCGGCGTGCTTGATCCACTCACCCGGATCACCGTGTACCGCTCAACTGGGAAGCTCAACCTCTCCGAGATGATGCCCCACATCGAGAATCTTGGCCTCGTGGTGGTCGAGGAGGTACCGACAAGGCTCAAGGATGAAGACGGAACGTTCATTCATGACTTCGGTGTGCTCACGGTAGAGGGAGAGGAACTCGACATCGACGCGGCGGGGGGCCGAATCGGGCGAGCCATCGAGGCTGCCCTCGCAGGTGAGATCGAGTCCGACTCACTGCATCGCCTCCTGGTGTCGACGTCACTCGATCATGACGAGATCACCATCCTGCGCGCCTATCGCAGCTACTGGCGGCTTGTGACACCCTCATTCTCCGTCGGGTACGTCGACAACGCCCTCGCTGCTCATCCGGGAATCGCCGAGGATCTCGTTCGACTCTTCGAGGCGCGATTCGGCCTCGATCACGATGAATCCATCGAGATCACAATCCGTGATCGCATCGTTGAAGCCCTAGATGATGTGTCCTCGCTCGATGAGGATCGAATCCTCAGAGGATTCCTAGGGCTGATCCAGTCGACCGAGCGTTCGAACATCGGTGTCGCTGGGCGCGAGTCCCTCTCGCTCAAGTTCCGATCAGCCGACGTCCCAGAGATGCCTGATCCGAAACCTCTCTATGAGATCTTCGTCTATTCGCGCGACATCGAAGGCGTGCACCTGCGCGGGGGGATGGTCGCACGTGGCGGCCTGCGATGGTCAGACCGGATGGAGGACTACCGCACAGAGGTCCTCGGGCTGATGAAAGCCCAGATGACCAAGAACGCGGTGATTGTTCCCACAGGCGCCAAAGGTGGTTTCGTTGTCAAGAGACCTGCCGAAGCGGGGCAGCCGACGTATGAAGAGGTGAAGGCTGGGTATGAGGTCTTCATCCGTGGTCTGCTCGATATCACAGACAACTTTGCCGATGGCGGTGCTGTCGCACCATCTGATGTTGTTCGCCACGACGACGGCGACCCGTACTTTGTCGTTGCCGCTGACAAGGGGACTGCTTCGTTCTCGGATACGGCCAACGGAATCGCCCGTGACTACGGATTCTGGCTCGACGACGCCTTCGCCTCAGGAGGATCCGCTGGCTACGACCACAAGGCCCTCGGAATCACGGCGCGCGGCGCCTGGGAGTCCGTCCGCCGCCATCTGCTCGATCTCGGTTTGAACGTCGATGAGGATGAGATCACTGTGGTTGGAATCGGGGACATGTCAGGCGACGTGTTCGGCAACGGCCTGTTGCTCTCAAAGCATCTCAAGTTGATCGCTGCGTTCGACCACCGGCACATCTTCCTTGACCCAGATCCTGATCCTGCAGCGTCGTGGACGGAGCGCGATCGGGTCGCGAACCTTGGCAGATCGAGCTGGGCAGATTACGACGAGTCGCTGATCTCAGACGGGGGAGGGATCTTCGACAGGAAATCCAAGAAGATCGAGCTCACATCCGAAGTCATGAAAGCGCTTGATACCGGAGCCACAGAACTCACGCCAAGCGAGCTGATCAAGGTGATCCTCAAGTCGCCCGTGGATCTGTTGTGGAACGGCGGCATCGGTACCTATGTGAAGGCGCGCAGCGAGTCAGACGATGTCGTCAAGGATCGTTCGAACGATGCCGTGCGTATCAACGGTCGGGATCTCCGGTGCCGCGTCGTCGGCGAGGGTGGCAATCTTGGGTTCACCCAGCGCGGGCGTATCGAGTACAACCGCCGCGGCGGCAGCATCTTTGCTGACTTCATAGACAACTCCGGCGGTGTGCACGCGTCTGATCGAGAGGTGAACCTCAAGATCCTCCTTGGCATCGCAGAGGTGGCCGGCCAACTCGACCGGGCGGAACGTGATGAAATCATCGAGTCGGTCTCCGACGATGTCGTAGATGTGATCCTCTACGACAACTTCCTCCAGGCTCAGATCATCTCCCAGGAACGCATGACCTCGCACCGCACCACTGAGGCATACATCGACCTCATGGATCGCCTCGAGAGGGAGGGCATCCTCGACAGAGAGATCGAATTCCTGCCCTCCGCTGAAGAGATGGCTCAGCGTTCTCGCGAAGGCAAGCCTATGGCGAGTCCTGAACTCGCCGTTCTTCTCGCATACGCAAAGCGAAGCCTGACCGAACATATCGTCGAATCGACGCTTCCGGACGATCCTCACTTCGAATCGGATCTGCTCGCCTACTTCCCGCAGAAGATCGCCGATCGTTTCCGCGATGAGATTCTTGCTCATCCACTTCGTCGCCAACTCGTGTCCACGATCGTTGCGAACCAGGTTCTCAACTCCCAGGGGAGTACGTTCTACTCGAGGATGCGCACGATCACCGGTGCGTCAGCCGCGATGATCGTGCGTGCGTACAGGGTTGCCAGGTCGGTCACCGGGGCACAGAGGCGTTGGTCGGACATTGAGGCTCTCGCCGGAAAGCTTGACCCGGCTGTCTCAAGTCGGATGATGCAGGATGTCGACGATCTCGTCACATGGGTGGCGCGCTGGTACGTCATCCACCCGAACGGCCACACGATCGATGTCGAGATCGAGAGTGCCGCTGACGACTTTGCCGCACTGTCTGATGGGTTCCCGACGGTGCCTTCCGACGAGTGGCGCGAACCGTACGAGGCAGTTGCTGAAGAGCTCGTTGCCTCCGGAGTGCCACCGGAGCTTGCTGCGAGGCATGCGTACCAGCGTGCATTGCGCCGCGGGCCGGACATTGTGGACATTGCCCACCGGTTCGATAGGGATGTGCTGGACATCGCCACGTTGTATTCCGAGGCGAGCCACGTGTTCAGGATCGGCTGGTTGGAACGCCAGGTCACCAGGCTCCCCGGTGCAACAGCGTTCGATCGGTTGGCAATTGAAGCCATCAGGGATGATCTGCAGGGCCTTCGGCGCGATGTAGTTTCGAGAGTGCTCGAAGAGGCGAACGGTTCCGTTGACGGGTTCATTCTGTCGTCTGAGCGATTGGAGCCGAGGATCGATCGCTGGTACGCATGGCTGACGCGTGATGGCATAGAGGACGTGTCGGGTGCCATGATCGCAACCCGAAGGTTGCGCCAGTTACTGGTCGGCCACTAGGGCGGGAACGCCAAAGGAACACCACAGATGTTCCCCATTCCTCGGGAGTTGGGATACACGTTCTCCGTTCCCCTACTCCACGAAAGCCTATGTTGCCTGTCTGTACAAACGAACGTTCGTTTGTTATCCTGAGGGTCCCAACGCACTCGAGAATCTGAAGGAGACGTGATGGACGCGCCTATGGAATACGGACCGGAACAGTTCGCCGCGATCATCTCAGCCGACGAGAAGATCGAGCCGCGGGACTGGATGCCGGACGGATACCGCAAGACGGTCATCCGCCAGATGGCCCAGCACGCCCACTCCGAAGTCATTGGGATGCAACCTGAGGCCAACTGGATCACGCGGGCCCCGACGCTTCTACGCAAGATGATCCTCATTGCCAAAGTGCAAGACGAAGCTGGCCACGGTCTGTACCTGTACTCGGCAACCGAGACGCTCGGTGTCTCGCGCGACGAACTCCAGAACCTTCTGCACACCGGCAAACAGAAGTACTCGTCGATCTTCAACTATCCGACGCTGAGTTGGGCCGACATGGGTGCGATTGGGTGGCTCGTCGATGGTGCAGCGATCGTCAACCAGATCGTGCTGCAAGGCACGTCCTACGGCCCATATAGTCGCGCAATGGTGAAGATCTGCAAGGAGGAGAGCTTCCACGCCAGGCAGGGCTACAGCATCATGATGGCTCTTGCGCAAGGATCCGAGGAGCAGAAGGCCATGTGCCAGGACGCCCTCGACCGCTGGTGGTGGCCAGCATTGATGATGTTCGGACCCCACGACGCCGACTCGTCACACACCGAAGAGTCGATGGAGTGGAAGATCAAGCGCAAGACCAACGATGAGCTTCGCCAGATGTTCATCGACCAAACCGTGCCGCAGGCTCACTACCTAGGGATGACGATCCCCGATCCCGATCTGGCGTTCGACGAGGAGACGGGTCACTGGAGTATCGGCGAGATCGACTGGGATGAGTTCTGGGCGACGGTCAAGGGCAACGGTCGCCTCAACCGCGAGCGAATCGCCCACAAGGTCAAGGCTTGGGACGACGGCAAGTGGGTGCGCGACGCAGCCACGGCGTACGCGGCCAAGCACGCACACGAACTGGACGAGAGCGCACTCGTCAAGAACGTATAGGAGATATCACATGAGCTATGACGTACCAGTTGCCCCCGGCGACAAGCCACAGGACATTTCGTTCGGAGGAGGAACCGACCACGGGTTTCCTCTCTGGGAGGTGTTTGTGCGGGCGAAGAGAGGCCTGAACCACACCCACGTTGGATCGGTCCATGCGCCTGATTCAGAGACGGCGATCCAGAACGCCCGCGACTCGTACACCAGGCGAGCGGAGGGCGTCAGCGTTTGGGTTGTGCCTTCAACCGAGATCATCGCGTCCGACGATGCGGATTCAATGTTCAGCCCCTTCGAGCATGTTCCGTACCGGCACCCGACGTTCTACGAGATTCCTGAGGAGGTCGGCCAGCTGTGAACACGGTCACAACCACAAACGCGCTTGCCACCTACCTCGTTCGGCACGCGGATGACAATGTCGTGCTGGGACAGCGCCTTGCGCAGTACATCTCGAACGCACCGGACCTCGAGGAGGATCTCGCCGTTGGCAATATCACGCTCGATCACATAGGCGTTGCAGATCATCTGTTCACCTACGCTGCGGCGGTTGATGACGGTCCACGGTCAGGCGATGAACTTGCGATGTTCCGATCAGAGCGCGAGTACACGAATCTGCTCCTCGTTGAACAGCGCCATGACGGATTCGGCGACCTCATGGCCCGCCAGTTCCTCTTCGACGCGTACCAACTCCCGTTGTGGCACTCACTCTCGACGTCGACGGACGAGACGATTGCTGGCATTGCTCAGCGTGCCGCGAAGGAGGCCACCTACCACCTGAGGCACTCGTCAATGTGGATCGTGCGTCTCGGTGACGGCACCGATGAGAGCCACGCGAGGATCCAATCATCGATCGACCATCTGTGGAGGTTCACCTCCGAGATGTTCGAGACAGACGATCTCGACCGCGAAATGGCCGAGGCAGGCATCGGTGTTGATCCATCAACCTTGCAGACGACTTGGCAGTCGACCGTTGATGCTGTACTCGAAGAAGCGACACTCACGCGACCATTGGATGACTTTCAAACATCCGGTGGCCGATCCGGGATGCACACCGAGTACTTGGGGCACCTGCTCGCGGAGATGCAGTGGCTCCAGCGCTCACAGCCGGGAATGTCGTGGTAGTTGCTGAGGCTTCGAGGGTCGACCACATTCGGGATCTCCTCGAACGGGTCGTCGATCCAGACTTGCCATTCCTTTCGATTGCCGACATCGCGATTCTCAGAAACGTCGAGACCGCCGAGGACGGGTCGGTCACAGTCACGATCACGCCCACGTACTCCGGGTGTCCGGCAATGGGGGCTATCACCGAAGACATCTTCTCTGTGCTTGCCGAGGGGGGCTTCCACGAGGTCGACGTTGTTACGACGTACGCCCCTGCGTGGACGACGGAGTGGTTGTCGAACGACGCAAAGCGGAAGCTCGCTGACAACCGCATTGCTCCGCCCGACTCGGTGCTCGCGGTCGTTCCCGAGGTGTTGTGTCCCCTGTGCTCGTCCGACGATGTCACCACGGTGTCTCAGTTCGGGTCCACGGCGTGCAAGTCACTCATGGTGTGTACCCAGTGCAGGGAACCGTTCGACTACTTCAAGGCGATCTGATGGAAAGCGTTGAGTTTCACAAACTGTCCGTTGCGTCCGTTGAGCCAATTACGGACGAGTCGGTTCGGGTTACCTTTGACGTTCCGACCGATCTCCAGGATGCATACCTGCACGCTGCCGGTCAGCATGTCATCGTCAGAACAACGATCGATGGCGAGGCCGTGAGGCGGAGCTACTCGATCTGCTCGAAGCCGCAAGCAGGGTCGTTCTCGGTCGGTATCAAACACCTTGCCGGAGGGACGTTCTCGTCATTCGCCAACACGGAACTAGGACCCGGCAATGTGCTCGAGGTCACTCCGCCAACCGGCGCGTTCCTCATCGACACGGATTCGGAGAACGAGAATCACTACATCGCCATCGTGGCGGGCAGCGGCATCACGCCTGTGTTGTCGATGATTGAGGCCGTGCTCGCCGAGGAGCCACGAAGCCGGTTCACGTTGGTCTACGGGAACCGCGATGGAGCTTCCGTCATGTTCCTCGACGAACTTGACCGGTTGAAGAATCACAACCCTGGCCGTTTCGTGATCTTCAACATCCTGAGCAGGGAGTCAAACGCTGTACCGATCTTCGAAGGCAGACTTGACGAGGAGAAGATTGTCCAGTTGCTCACGACGATTGTTGACGCGGGCAGCGCAACGGATTGGTACCTCTGTGGGCCGTCAGGGGTTGTCGAAGCCGCCGAGTCGGTACTTGAGCGAGGCGGAGTTCCGCCCGAACGGGTGAACTATGAACTGTTCTACGCGGGCGGAGATGCACCAGCGCGCGTCGCCGGTGACGACGAAGTCGGATCGACGGTCAAGGTCACGATCGGTGGGAGAACATCCACACTGGTCGTCGATCCAAATGGTGTGCCGATCCTCGACCACGTGCTCGCTGTGCGCCCGGAGGCACCGTTTTCGTGTCGGAGCGGTGCGTGTGCATCGTGTCGAGCCCATGTCACCGTTGGCGAGGTTCGCATGGATAGGAACTGGGCTCTCGAGGACTCAGAGGTCGCTGCCGGCCAGATCCTCACGTGCCAGTCACACCCGGTCAGCGACATCGTCGAGCTGACGTACGACGTATGAGCAGACTGACAAAGGACGACATCGTTGCGGGAGCAGGCAGACGGTTCGCGACTCACGGCTATCACGGCACGTCGATGCGGGATCTCGGAGACGACCTCGGGATTCTCGGATCATCCATCTACTCACACATTGGCGGGAAACAGGAGCTCCTTGTCGCTGTGGTGGAGCGAGGGGCAGGGTTCTTCCAGGAGTCGGCACATGAGGCACTGGCCGCCGAGGCTGGTCCGATCGACACGATGCGCGGACTCATCTCTGGCCACGTTGGTGTGCTGGTTGATCACCGACCCGAGGCGAGGACGTATCTCACGGAGGTCGACTTCCTCGACGCTCCCGAGCGAAAGCGGGTCAATGACATGCGGGATGCATACGAGGACGCCTTCCGTACGACGATCGTCTCGGGTGCAGAGTCCGGCGTATTCCGTCGCGACTGTGATCCCCGGCTGGCAACGATCTACATTCTCTCGATTCTGAACGCAATGGATCGATGGTACGACGAGCATGGCAGACTCGATCGGTCGGAAATCGTCGACGACATCCATCGTTTCACCATCTCGGCGATCAGTTGAACGAGATGACTGGGCGAATCAGCCGGTTACGTGATGGCTCTCTGGCTTGGTTGCGCCCTCACGTAGATCGATCACGAATTCGGAGTCCTGCGCGGTCATGATCCCTTCCACCTCGACGTCACCCGATCGGGCGGCTTCGAGAAGACGACGGATCTCGGCAAGCTGCGCTTCCATGGATGTGCGGAGCGCCTCGGTCTCCTCGCGAATCGCGCTGGCGTCGAGGCGGGCCTTACCAAGGAGTCGGTCTGCCTCTGCCTGAGTCATGGCAGCCGACTCTTCCGCGACTCGCAGGGTATTGGCGGCCTTCTCATCCGCAACTTGTTGAACGTCATCGACAGCATCGAGTCTGAGTTTCGCCGCGACCTCTGCTTCAGAGATGATCGCCGCGGCTTGTGTCGCGGCTCCTGACGCACTTACCGACCTTCCAGCGGCATCAGCCTGACGAACAATGGTGACGGCCTCTGCTTTGGCTTCTTCGATTATCGTTCGGCGAGCGTCGGATGCTTCCTCAAGGAGTACATCGATATCCGCTCGGAGTTCGGCGAGTTCCTTCTCGCTGGCAGCTGCACGTACCTCAGCGATCTTCGTCCGCTCCTCGAGCGAACTCGTGTGCGCGGCACAGTCGGTCACGAACGTGTCGACCTCCTGGCGGTCATACCCGCGAAGTGCCTTTGTGAAACGTTTATCCTCGATGTGGCGGCTCGATAGCTCCATGTTCACCTCCGTTGCCCTCGCGTTCATCATACGCCTTCCAGTCTGTTGCATGGCAACCATCGGGAATGGCGACCGCTCGGTTCCCGTTGTTGGAGTCAGAGCGAAAGGAACGCCATGGAAACACTCGACGCGACTCAGTTGCTGCTGCGCCTCGTCCTCGGCGGAGTCATGTTGGCCCACGGTGTCAAGCACGCCCGAGGGAGGACAAAGACGTCGAAGTGGTTCGGTTCGATCGGGTTCAGGTCGCCCGACCTTCAATGGTTCGCTTCGACGGCAACCGAGATCGGTGTTGGATTCCTTCTGATCCTCGGATTGCTCACCTCAGCTGCCGCCGCAGGTGCTATCGGAATCGCGACGGTTGCATTCGTATCGGTACATCGCTCTGCCGGCTTCTGGGTGACGGCGAGACCCGATGAAGGTTGGGAGTACATCTTGACGCTCGCAGCCGTGGCAGTTGCTTTGGCCGTTTCGGGACCAGGGTCTGCATCCTTGGACAGCGGTCTCGGAATCGATTCCGCGCTGGACGGTTGGGTGGGAGCTGGGGCAGTCGTGTTTGGAGTATTCACCGCCGGAGCGCAATTGGCAATGTTCTTCAGGCCGGGAAATGTCGAAGCCTGAGCCCTCGGCTACTCCTTGTTGGTGCCGTAGATCATGTTGCGGAGTCGGTTCTCCACAGTCTCGGCATCGTCGTGATTGGTCTCACGCGCCAGCACGCTACGCATCCGGTCGTTGACGGCGTCCTCATAGGCGCGGTCCTCGCTTTTGGACGTCGTGGTGCCTCTCTTGAATAGCTTCATGTATGACCTATCGGCGCAGCGGACGCGTTTCTTGAGCAATCGTCAGGATCAGTCGGCGGGAGTTGGCCAACGTGCTCCGGATTTTCGCTGTGGAAGCCACGCTGGGCGGTTCTTCGAAACGAACTCTCTGAAGCGGTTGAGCACGGTATCGGGCTCGGGCTCCACAGGTGTCGGCAGCGATTCTCTACCGTAGCCGTAGGCCGTTGCAAGGTTCAGGCGCGGAAGCCCTGCAGTGTTCCTGGTGTAGAACGATGCTTGCTCTTGCTGTGGCATCTGGATCACGACTGCGAGAGGGAGATCGGGGTTCAAATCAACAACGGTCTCTGCGTGTTTGTTCGCGGGCATAGGTCATCTCCGTGTCCGTCTGCCTTCCAAAGCCCCCATGCCCACCACCAAGGTACCCGCTGTCGCGTTACCCACAAGGACGGTTTGCCGCAGTACCAACATGACTAGTCCGCTGACTGTCGCCGACGTGGATGCCGCGGGCCAGGAATCGGGTGTGAAATGGCGCTAGCGTGCTGACCCCGACGCAAGGAGATCAGGTGGACAAGAACACCACTCAGGTCAATGGACTCGACATGGCGTATGTCGATGTCGGCGATGGTGATCCCATCGTGTTCCTCCACGGAAACCCAACGTCTTCTTATCTATGGCGTAACGTCGTTCCGCATCTTGCGGACGCATACCGGTGTGTCGCACCGGATCTCATCGGGATGGGCGACTCCGGCAAGCTATCGGACAGCGGCGAGGGCTCCTATCGCTTCGTTGAGCATCGCACGTATCTCGACGGGCTGCTGGATGCACTCGACCTCGGCAACAACGTGACATTGGTGGTCCACGATTGGGGTTCTGGGCTTGGCTTCGACTGGGCGAACAGGAACCGGGACCGCGTTACAGGCATCGCATACATGGAAGCGATTGTTCAACCGGTGCCGTGGTCAGAATGGCCTGAAGAGGCGCGTGGGATCTTTGGGGCGATGCGAAGCCCTGCGGGTGAAGAACTGGTCCTCGAAAAGAACATCTTTGTAGAGAGGATCCTTCCTGCCTCGGTGCTCAGAGATCTGACAGACGTCGAGATGGCTGAATACATCAGACCATTCGCCGAGCCGGGGGAATCGCGTAGGCCAACGCTGACGTGGCCTCGGGAGATCCCGATCGACGGTGAACCGGCCGACGTCCACGACATCGTCGTGGACTACGGGCAGTGGATGCAACAGAACGATCTTCCCAAGTTGTTCATCAACGCAGACCCAGGGAGCATCCTCGGGGGCGCTCCGCGTCGGTTCTGTCGAACGTGGAAGAACCAGACCGAGATCACGGTTTCTGGAACGCACTTCATTCAGGAAGACTCACCCGATGAGATCGGATCTGCCATCCGTTCTTGGCGCGATGGGCTGACGACGAGCAGCTGAAGCACGCGATAATCACCCCATGTTGAAGAACGTCATTAGCGCGCTACTGCTCGATGCAGCGTTCTACACGGAAGTTGCCGAAGACAAGTCGCTGATCGGTCAGGCTGCCGTTGTGGTGGTCCTCGCCAATGTGCTTGGCGGTGTCGGTGTCGCATTTGCGACCGATATCGACCCACTTGCTGGCGCGGCCCTTGGCCTGCTGACAGGCCTGATCGGATGGCTCATATGGTCATGGGCTGCCTACGTGATCGGTGTCCGCGTCCTCCGCGGGGAATCCGATTACCAGGAGATGCTCCGTGTCATCGGATTCGCGTACGCGCCGCTTGCCATCGGCATCGTCCCCTGGCTCGGGTTCGTTGGTGCTGCCTGGGCGCTGTTCGCCGCGGTCATCGCGATCAGGGAGTCGATGGAATTCTCGACCCAACGGGCCCTCGCAACCACAGCCGTGGGGTGGGCCGTCTGGCTCGGAATAGCAGTGCTGTTGAACGGAATCCTCGGATGGGACTTCTTTGCGTCTTTGCCGTTCTGAGGCTGTCACTCGATCGTTAGATGGTTTCGCCTCGTCTGACAACCTGCCACTCCTGACGCCAGCGCTTGTTCGCCCGCCAGAAGATCCATGATGCCATTCCGATGGGGATGGGTGGCAGGAGGCTGAGTCCTCTGAAGAGCAGGACACCGGCTGCGATGAGATCGTGGTCGACAGGAACCGAAGGATTGGTGGCCTGCCAGCCGAGCGTGAGAAGGCCTATCCAGCCGAGGTCGACAAGCCCGAGACCGCCGGGGCTCACAGGGATCATCACGAGGAATCTGCCGAGAGCAAAGGCGAGCACCACCCACGGAATCGGGATCTCCTCGGTTGTGATGCCAACGGCATAGACGCTGAGCGTGAACAGGGAGGCCATTGCAACATGGTTGACGACCGTTGCGCCTGTCAGGCGAGCCATTCTGGTGCGCACGATGCTGTTGAGGTCCGTCCGGAACTGCATGACCGCTGCTTCGATGTCTGGCTTGTCTCTTTTGAGTCGATCGAACACCTTGGTGCCCGTGCGGTCGAGCCAACGGGCGATACCTCTCGCACCTTCTTGCCTCCCGAGGACTTTGACTAGTCCGAGCACCATCATTGACACAGCGATGACCCCGACGATCGAGACGACCCACATCCACCACAGAGCATCGCCGAGAAGCGCAACGCCCAACACAGATATGACCGGCAGGGCGATTCGGCCGAACCAGTCCCAGACACCGCCCGCAAGCATTGCGGCTGAAACGCTCTCTGGCGTGAACCCCCATGACATGTACATCGTGTAGTTGACCGGCAGAGCGAGAGCGCCACCAGAAGGCACGGAATTTGTGATGGCCGTACCGGTCATGTGATTCGTGAAGGACTCTCTGAGTCGGAGAGATCGCATGACCTGCACGAGAACGACCGGATACGCGAAGAGGAACACGAGTGTCGCCGTGCCGAGCATCACCCACTCGGCAGGGCTGATGGACCCGATGTAGTCAGCGATCGACTGATAGTCGGCGAGTTTCGGCAGAACAAACCCGAAGACGGCGACAAGGACGACCACGGTGATGCCGATTGAGATCGCCTGCTTCCACCATGGTCGTTTCGGCTTTTGAGGTACCGCCGAATCAGAACCCTGGGACGGATCAGGTGGTTGAGGTGCTACGGACATCTCTGGAGTGTTGCAGGCTTGCCCGAGTAGTCAGGGGCGTCCGACGAGCTCGGCGCTGACAGCCCAGAGTCGATCGGCTTGGTCCTTGTCGCGAGCCCACCGGGTCGAGTTCTCGTCCCAGCGGTCGGTGAAGTAGATGCCGTCAGACACCTCAACGGTCGGTTCGGTCGCCAACCAGACCATCGTGTCTGCTCCCTCCTCCACGGTGCGCATCCATCGCTTCCCGAACTTCGTTGCTGCGCGCACGACGAGTGATCCCCCTCGACCGCCGAACGATGTGCCAACAACACCGGGATGAACGGCAAAGGCCTGTACGTCGGCTCCAGTCCGATCGTTGATTCCTCTGGCATGCAGGATGTTCGCGAGCTTCGAGTGTCCGTATACGTCCATCATCTTGTAGCGCCGATTCTCCCATTTGAGATCGTCGAAGAGCATTCCCTGATCCGCATGCGCGTGGGCGACAGATGACGTGTTGATAACTCGTGTGGGTGAGCTGCCACCGAGAAGTCCGGCAAAGAGCGATGTGAGGAGAAAGGGTCCGAGGTGATTCGTGGCGAAGGTCATCTCGTGTCCCCGAGACGTGGTGCGACGTGTCCCAAACACGCTCCCTGCGTTGTTGAACAAGACGTCGATGTGGTCGTGATCGTCCGTGTATCGCCCAGCGAACCCACGCACAGAGTCAAAGTCGGAGAGATCCACGGTTTCGGCTGCGACTCGAATTCCGGTCCGGTCCTCGATGGAGCGAACCGCATGTTCAGCCCTGCCCACGTCGCGCGACGTGATCGTGACCAACGCACCCCGCTGAGTGAGCGCCACAGCCGTTGCTAATCCGAGGCCAGAGCTCCCTCCGGTGATGAGCACGTGCTGTCCTGTGAGATTCGACGCCATGAAGTGGGAACGTAGTACCTGGCGGTGTTCTTACGGTTCTTTCATGTTCGAGCTATAGGCTGACGGCCATGAGCGGCCCGGAATCCACCATCCTCGTTGTCGAGGACGACAACGCTGTGCGTGAAGCGCTTGAGCGTGCGCTCGGCTTCGAGGGTTACGCAGTCGCAGCCGCCAGAGACGGAGCGATTGCGCTCTCCATGATGCGCGAAACCGAATACGACCTCGTGGTGCTGGACGTGATGATGCCTCACCTGGATGGTCTGGAAACGTGCAGGCGGATCAGGGCTGGCGGAGATGACGTTCCGATACTCATGTTGACGGCACGTACTGCTGTCGATGATCGCGTCGAGGGCCTCGATGCCGGTGCGGATGACTACGTGCCGAAGCCATTCGCACTTGATGAGCTGCTCGCCCGCATTCGTGCGCTGCTTCGTCGATCACTGGGAGGTGTATCGACCACGATCAAGGCCGGAGACCTTGTCATCGACCCCGGTGCCCGCACGGTGTCGCGTGATGGGCGCGAGATGAATCTCACGAAGACGGAGTTCGATCTGCTCCATCTGTTGGCGCTGACGCCCGGAATCGTCCTCAGCCGCGAGCGAATATACGACGAGATCTGGGGCTTCGACTTCGCAACGTCGTCGAACTCCCTGGACGTGTACATCGGATACCTCAGGCGAAAGACCGAGGCGGGTGGTGAACCTCGGATTATCCAGACGATCCGCGGTGTCGGGTACGTACTGCGTGAAACACCGTGACGATCCGTAGACGCATTGCGCTCGTCTCTGCCGCCGCCGTGGCAATCGCCGTTGTCCTGATCGCCATCGGCACCTTCGCTGGTGTGAAGCGTCAGGTTCTTGGACAGGTGGACGACAGCCTGATCGCGAGAGCTGACCTCGTCAGCGAAGCCCGGCCCGGCGTGCTGCTCCCGCTCTTCGGCGTTGAGCGGCCCAACTCTTCGAGGAATCGCATCGTTCCTCCCCGTGCCGGTGACTTCGATGTGTCCTACTACCAGGTGATCTTGGGCGACGGGAGAGTCGTCGATGTCGGGGATGACACCTTGGTTCTTCCCCCACCGCCCGAGCCTGATTCAGGCGGATCCGAACGGCCCCTCCGGTCCGAATGGGTGGACGGCGTCCACCTCCGAATCGTCACGATCACGGAACCCCAGAGCGAGATCATCGTTCAGATAGCGCGACCTCTGAGCGAGGTTGATGACTTGCTGGGCCGGCTCGCCGTGCTCCTGCTGATTGGCGGCGTTGCCGGGGTCGCGCTCGCCGCTGGTCTGGGTCTTGTCATCGCGAAGCAGGCTGTTGCGCCGATCGATGTTCTGAAGACGAGAGTGGGTGAGATCGCGGAGAGCCGGTCGTTCTCCGAGCGCGTTGAGGTGGTGGGGGCCGATGAGGTCGCCGAACTTGCTGGCGAGTTCAACCTGTTGCTCGACGACTTGGAATCGTCCAAGGAGCAGCAGGTCAGGCTTGTAAGGGATGCAGGTCACGAACTACGCACACCGTTGACCGCCCTCAGGACAAACATTGAGGTTCTTCAACGCCACGAAGTTGATCCGGCTGATCGCAACGCGATGCTCTCAGCCGCCCAAGCCGAGGTTGAGGAACTTGCTTTGCTTGTTGCCGAGATCGTCGACCTCGCTGCCGATCGATTCGAGGAGGAGACCGTCGGGCCGGTTGTGCTTGGGGATGTGGCCGCCGCGGTTGCGGAGCGCTTCAGTGATCGGAGCGGCAGGGAGGTCGCCGTCACCAGAGATGCCTCGGTTGTGATGGGGAAGTCGCTTGCGCTTACTCGAGCCCTGTCGAATATCGTGGGGAACGCCGACAAGTATGCGCCGTCGGACGCAGCAATCTCGATCGAAGTGCTCGAAGGTGTGGTCACCGTCAGTGACGGTGGCTCTGGGTTTGACGCAGATGACCTTCCGTATGTGTTCGAGCGCTTCTACCGATCGGACGTGGAGCGAAGCGCGCCCGGTTCGGGTCTCGGCCTTTCGATCGTCAAGCAGATCATCGACGATCACCGCGGCGAGGTATTCGCACGGAACAGGTCGAGCGGGGGAGCCGAGGTTGGCTTCAAGCTGCCCAGCGGCTTCTCAGCTGATTCTTAGAGCGCGCTTAGGGGCATCACAGAATGGTTTGGCAACCTATGGGTGTCAATGTTCACCCAAAGGAGGAACACAATGAAAAGGATCATCGCTTCACTAGCGGCAGCCGGAGTGCTTGTCGCAGGTGCGTTCGTCGCATCGACAGTCGCCAGTTCGGAGGCATCGGCGCAGACCGATGAGACAGCCGTAACGACCGACGAAGCAGCGAGGCCATATCGAGGAGCGGTCCTTGATGGGGTCCTTGACGAACTCGTCACGGACGGCACGTTGAACCAGGGTCAAGCCGATGCCGTGACGGATGCCGTCGCTGTCAAGCGTGCGGAAATCAGGGAGCTACGCGAGGAACGCCGTGCCAACCGCGCTGAGATCCATGAGCAGTTGGAGGAGTGGCTCACGGATGGCGTGATCACGGCAGAGGAGCTTGCACAGCTCGATGTCGAGCTGCCGCTCCACGAGGACGGTCCGCTGGCCGAGGCTCTCGAGGACGGTCAGATCACTCAGGCAGAGTGGGATGCATTCCATGAGGAGCGGAATGAACATCGCCAGGCTCGCCGAGGTGGTTTGCGGGACTGGGTAACCGGGTAATCCACCACACCGACCCGAAGAACGCCCGGCTCAGTGCCGGGCGTTCTCGCGTTCGGTGAGAAGCTGATCTGTGGATGGTGGCGAGGGGCCAGTTCTAGCCCGAGTTCTCGATCAGGAAGTCCACGATCGCGGACTTGTACTCCTCGGGAGATTCATTCCACGATCGCACATGGCTCGCATCCGTCTCCACCAGTGTGGTGATATCAGGCCTGAGTTGCGCCATTCGTTGGCTGGTTGCGAGTGGCACGGACGTATCGGCGGATCCGTGGAAGATCAGCATCGGTGCATGGAGCTCGCCGGTCTTTGCCAGGTAGTTCGTCTCGTCCCAATCGATGTCGAATCGCCAACTCGCTATCCATTTGGCGAAGGACGAGAGTGAGTCCGGTATCGGTGTCCCGATCACTGGCAGGTCGGTCTGGGATGCCTGGTAGTCGATGGTTGCCTCGAAGTCGAGGGCAGGGGAGTCCAGAATCACCGCGCGCGTGCGGTTTCGCAGCGGCGATTGGGTGAGATAGCTCGTCACGATGGCGCCGCCCATCGAGTAGCCGACAAGGATGTGGTCGGCTGAGCCGTTCTCCTCGGCGTAGAGGACCGCGGCGTGAACTTCCTTCCACTCTGTTGCCCCGAATTGGTGGTATCCGCTCGGGTCCTTTGCCGAGCCAGGATCATTGCGGTAGTGGATGACGAGGATCGGAATGTCGAGTGCGTTCAGGATGGGGATGGTTCGAAGTGCCTCGGTGAGGTCTGCGCCCTTTCCGTGCACGATGATCGCCCAGGTTGTGGAGCCGCCTTCGATGAACCACGCAGGGAAGCTGTCGATGTCAGAGTTGTATCGGACGGTCTCGAACGGGATGCCGAACGCTTCGTCAGGGTCGACGGGGAAGGAGTAGGGATCGAGGCGGACTTCTGTCCCAACGGTCGGAGCAGTACCGCCATCGGCGATCGTTCTGATATCAGTGCGGTCTCCCGAGTCCGTCTCCGTGGAAGAGACAAGCTCATCTGTCGTTACATAGCCGCCTTCCCATTCGATGCCTTGCACACCGGGTTGGCCCATCTGGTCGCTCGAACCCGTGTCGGTGATTGTGACTCGTCCCCCCGAAACGGCGGTGATCGAGAGGTCGAATTCGTGGTCGTATGACTCGGGTGGGATCAAGGCGCCGTCCCTGATTTCGTTCGAGTAATAGAAGCCACCTGCGACGAAGAGGAGCGCGCCGACGACGACGATCCAGGCGGTGACACGCACCAGCACTGCCACGGGTGATCTCGGTTGTTTGCGCGTCTTCGGTTGTGAAGGTGCTTGCCCGGCGCCTGTTCTCTTGCCCATGGTTCGCCTGGTCCTCCATTGATGGCCTCGCAAATACCATACCCTCCGAGTCTCAGTCCCGTTGGGCGGAACTGGTAGCAGGCTCTGTTGGAAGGAACCCGAGAGCCTCTAGTTTCCGGGCATGGCAGCACACATATCTCTATCCGGTCTGGGGCGTTCGATTGAGCCGAAGCTCCGGTCGCATCGCGTCGCGTTTACAGGCGCACTGACATCAGGGGTCCTCTATGCCGGTATCGCTGCGATCGATGACAGGCCCATATCTGATGCCCTTATCGCCGCGTTGGTCGTGTTCATTGCGTGGGCGATTGGCCGCGAACTCGACCCTGACCGGCCGAACACAGGAGCGTGGGGGATGCCGTTCGCGTTCGCTGCGCTCGTCTATGACATGCCATCAGCGCTCGCCGCGGCGATCGCTTTGATGGGTCTTCGTGTCGTGGCAGGGACCATCGGAGCGCGCGTGACATGGCTCGATGTGGGCGTTCTCGCCCTTCTCGGTTTCGGATCGGGTTCTGAGCAGGTGCTGTGGATTGTTGGGCTCGTGTTCGGGATGTGGCTGTTGAGTGCGCCTGAGGTCGGATCCTTGCGGTACGTGGCTACGGCGGCGCTTGTCCTCGGACTCTTTGCTGGAGTATGGCTTGCGGAGCCGGCGAGCGTCGAGATCACGCAGGATGCGTATCTCCTTGCTGCCTTGGGTGGCGTGGTGATGATGCTTGCCATGAAGCCGAGCGTTGTGATCTCCAAGACGGACGCGCGCACGGGCCCGATCGATGCGTCCCGGATCGGACTGGCACGCAAAGCGGCCGGATCCTTCCTCATGTGGGCGGCTGTGATGGGCGGCGTTGCAGGCTTCTGGATGATCAGCCCCGTGTTAGCTGCCCTGACGGCGACGGCGATCGCGAAGTGGTTCAGCCCAGGCGCCTAGGGATTTCGTCGGCGGGCGCCTATCCCGGCGCCGGGAATCCGCCCGCCTTTGGCAGCATTGCCTCCAATGGCTTGCCGAAAGCGACCTCCATCGATGCGGACACCGCGATCACAGCGTCGAGGTCCACGCCGGTGGCGATGCCGGCCCTGTCGAGCATATAGACGAGGTCGTCCGTGGGAATGTTGCCCGTGGCGTTCGGTGCGAAGGGGCAACCACCGAGCCCTCCAACAGAGGAGTCAATGGTCGTGATGCCAGCCTGAACGGCCGCGTACGCATTGGCGATACCCGTGTTGCGGGTGTTGTGAAAGTGTGCTCGCAGGGGGATGCCGTTGACAACCTTCTGCACAGCTTCGATTCGTTGGGTCACGGTCCATGGATCTGCAACGCCGATGGTGTCAGCAAGCGCGATCTCAGACACCCCGGCCGCGGTGACGGACTCAGCTACCAAGAGAAGCCGATCGAGGGAAACCTCGCCTTCGAATGGGCAGCCCCACGACGTCGCGATGGTCGCCGTTACCGGTAGCCCCGCTGCGGAGGCATCCCGCACGACCTGGGTGAGTACGTTGATGGTGTCGCCGGTCTCTGTACCTTGGTTCTTCAGGTTGAAAGTGTCGGACGCCGACACGTTCATGTTGATTTCGTCGATCGGCGTATCGGCGGCACGTAGCCAGCCTCGCCAGTTGAGAATGAGTCCGATGTAGCTCACATCGTCGCGACTGGGGAGCGCGGCCATCACGGCTTCGGCGTCCGCCATCTGGGGGACCTTGTCGGGGTGCGCAAACGAGGCCGCTTCGATGCGTGTGAGCCCCGCGTCGGCGAGTCGATTGATCATGTCGACCTTCTGATTCGTCGACAAGGTCATTGACTCGTTCTGAAGCCCATCGCGTGGGCCGACTTCGACGATCTGTACTCGTTCGGTCATGGCTCTCCTCGTGCGTCGCAGGGTAAACGCCAGTGTCACGCGATGTGCCGCATACTCATATGATGACGGTCAACGACACCAGAGGTGAGGTACCCATGACGGTTACTGCTGACGAGTTCAAGAACGTGATGTCGAGGGTTGCCGCAACAGTCACGGTCGTGACGGCGAGAGGGGAGGAAGCGCCAATCGGTCTGACCGTTTCAGCGTTCATGTCCGTGTCTGCTGACCCACCGATCGTGCTCGTATGCGTCGACAAGTCGACCGCATCGTTGGATGGCATGCTCGCAGCGGAAGGCTTCACGGTGAACATCATGCCAGAGTCAGCTGGCGACGAAGCCGTGCTCTTTGCCACTCACGGTGCAGACAAGTTCGGTGAGTCGCAGTGGTCGGACGCGGCTGTGCCCCAGGCAGGACCCGTGCTCGCTTCTGCCACTGGCCATCTTGAGTGTGAGGTCGTCGACCGCCACGAGATCGGCGACCACTGGGTCATCTACGGCCAGGTGGAGGTCGTCGCGACCGCTGAAGCCGCTGAAGCCCCGCTTGTCTGGCACAACCGCTCCTTCGCCAGGCTCCGCTAGCGCGGTCACCACAACCCAGGGTTGCCAGTGCCGGATACGGGCACCCCAGCCCAGAGAATCCGCGGTCACCACAACCCAGGGTTGCCAGTGCCGGATACGGGCACCCCAGCCCAGAGAAGCCGGCGGTCAGGAGCGCAAGTCGGGGGCGGCTTCGAGCTGGGGGAGTTCGACACTCCAGATGTCGCGTGCAAGGTCCACAACCGCGAGCATCCGGGGAGCGAGGGATGGCCCGACAGGGGTGCTGTCCGAGTTGCAACTCACCATCATGATCTTTCCGAACGCCGCCGGGCCGGTTCGTAGGATGCCGTCATTTGGCCCGTCTGGATCAACTTGATGCGCCACTCCGTCATCATCGATCGTGTACCCCGTCTTCGTATCAGGCACGTGACTATCGAGCTGGAACAACGCGCCCCCTCGTCGTACGTGTGCGGCATCGACGAGCGTGGACTCGAGGTCCGAGGCATCGATCTCGATCGCACCTTCCAGAAGCATCCGTTCGAGGCTGCCGAGCGGGAGGCCAGCTGCCTGTGAGTGCACCATGTGTCCGAGGCTGAGACGTGGATTGAGTTCTGTCGGTCGAAATCCCTTCGCCGTTGCGATCCCGTCGATCCCGAAGCCCCCGCGGTAGCCCATCCGTTCTTCGAGAAGGAGACCGATGACTCGCGCACAGGCGCGCATCTCTTCGTGCACCGAACGTGGCGGATCCCAGAAGTTGGCTCCTCCCGCGTACACGAACGCCGGTCGGTCACCGCGACGGTAGATGAGGAGCTCCACAGGATTGAAGACTGCAACGCCTGTGTCTGTCACGAACCCGTGAATCGAGGACGGCAGACCATCGAGGAACGGCATCACCCTGACCGTGTCCGCGTGCTCCTGAAACCACTCGAGAGCGGGTTGGGTTTCCGCCTCGTCCCTGACCCAGCGGGTGTACTCGCCCGCGCCGTGCCAGCCCTCTTTGTTGTCGGCAACCCACACTGTTCCGAGGGAATTCGCCAGCCGATGCGCCGCTGCGGGCGCATTCGGGACCGGAACCACCTCCCGTGGTGCGTGGCTGATGCCTGCCTCGTCCCAGAGTTCGTCGATTACGGTCTTGTCCTCCAGATCGCGCCAACGAGTTGGTCTAGCTCCAAACACGGGACGACCAGCGAGGTTGCCGTGTCGGCTAAACATCTGACCAAGGACTCTGGCGCGACCCTCCGGGTCGAATGCGTCGACTGCTCTCAGCAGGTCATCGGATGGTGATTCGATTGATTCTGTGAACGCTCTGATGCCGAGCATCATCGAAGTGCCAGACGCCCGCGTGTAGTGGATACGGGGCACGTCGGGGATGTCCCCGACACCCTCGACGCCGGCAACGATCATCAGGTCGTCCACTCCCCACTCTCTGAGCTGCTCGACCAGCGGTGTTGCTGCCGCGGCGGCATCTGGCGTGAGGATCCATTTCTTGTCCCGGTGATAGGCCGCGATCTCGCCCTTGATGGCCTCGATGTCCATCAACCGAGGCTAATCGGCGGCGTCGACGGTTGCGCCTGTCGCTACGCGGGCTCGGCCTCAAAAAGGAAGCTCCCGTCAACGTCGCGCAAGTGGAAGCTCTCGCGAATCAGAACCCATCTCTCGCCTTGGAGCAGCAGATCGAGGATCTCCCCCTCTTGTTCCATGATCGCCTCGTCCTCGCATGCGATCTCGGTCCATGCGAGTGATTCGAGAATCAACTCCTGTCCGTCATTCGGGTCAGGTACTCCGGATTCGAACTCGTCATACGGGCCGGACACTGCCCAAGTGCCCTGATAGTCGTTGCACCCAGCAGAACCCGCCAGGATTCCGTCCGCTGCGAACGAGATCGTCACGTCAGTGCGCCACGTGTTGGTCATCGATCCGCTCGGCAGTCGGTAGGTCGTCACCTTCCAGCTGGTGTCACCCAGTTCGGGTGCATCAGTGGTTGGTGCTGCCTCGGTCGTCACCGTTGTTGCAGATGGCTCAGACGGGACCGACTGGATCGTTGCTTCGGTGGTTGCAGTCACGCCGGAGCCGCCACACGCCGCGACCAGGATCGCGAGAGCGCCGATGAGACCAACAGACCGATTCATGCGTCGAGCCTACTTGGTCGGTTTCGGGGTTGGAGAGGGTTTCTTGGCCCCTACACGCCGCCCCGGCCCAGGTTGATCCACGTGGTCTTGATGTGTGTGTACTTGTCGAGGGCGTGGAGTGACTTGTCCTTGCCACCGAAGCCGGACTCCTTGTAACCGCCAAATGGTGCGGTGATGTCAGACGTATCGAAGTTGTTCACCCACACGGTTCCGGCCTTCAGGCCTGCGGCCATCGTGTGCGCCCTCCCGAGGTTCGCCGTCCATACTGCAGCGGACAGACCGAAGCGGGTTTCGTTGGCGATGCGCAGAGCGTCGGCCTGATCATCGAACGGGATGATCGAAAGCACGGGGCCGAAGATCTCGTCGCGTGCGATCTCCATCGTGTTCTCAACGTCCGCAAAGACCGTCGGCTCGACGTAGTAGCCGCCGGTGTCGGTCATCGTGCGATTCCCTCCAGCGACAAGTCGTGCGCCCTCGGCGCTTCCGCGCTCGATGTATCCCATGACTCTGTCGAGCTGCGCATCGTCAACCACCGGACCCGCCTTGGTTGCAGGGTCGAGGGGGTTGCCCGGCGCCCATCCGGCAGCAGAGGCACCCACCTGTTCGACGACTCTGTCGTAGATCGATCGTTCAACGAGGAGGCGTGAGCCTGCAATGCACATCTCTCCGGTGTTCCAGAAGATCGAGAACCCAACGGCCCCGATGGCGTAGTCGAGGTCCGGTGCGTCAGCGAAGATGATGTTCGGTGTTTTGCCACCGGTCTCCGCGGATACTCGCTTCATGTTCGACTTCCCCGAGTATTCGAGGAACAGCTTCCCCACCTCGGTTGAGCCGGTGAACGTGATTCCGTCGACGGAAGGATGCAGCCCGAGGGCACGGCCCGCGGTTTCGCCGTAGCCAGGGACCACATTGAGCACGCCCGGCGGGATGCCCGCTTCGAGGGCGAGCTCGGCGATTCGGATTGCCGTCAGCGGCGACTGTTCTGCGGGTTTGAGCACCACGGAGTTGCCGGCCATGAGCGCCGGAGCGAGCTTCCAAGAATTCATCATCATCGGGAAGTTCCACGGAGTGACGGCACCAACCACACCGAGTGGCTCACGGGTGATGAGGCCGAGCGCCTGGGGACCGGTCGGCGCGATCTCGTCGTACAGCTTGTCCGCAGCCTCTCCGTACCAGGCATACGTGTGGGCGGCCTGGCCGACGTCGACTCGTCCCGAGTATCTGATCGGCTTGCCAACATCGAGCGTCTCGAGGAGTTGCAGCTCTTCCGTGTTGGCGTGGATCAGTTCGGCGAGACGGATCAGCGCTTGGCCGCGGTCCCGAGGCGAGCGCTGGGACCATCGGCCGTCGTCGAAAGCAGCGCGTGCCGACTTGACGGCAACATCGATGTCCTCAGCACCACCGAGTGCGACCTCGGTAATCGCCTCGCCAGTTGCCGGGTTGATGGCAGAGAACCGTTCACCCGAAAGCGAATCGGTGTGTTCTCCTTCGATGAGTAGCTGGTTCGGTGCGGAGATCGTGGCTGCCGCGTTTGTCCAGTCAGCGAGCGTGTTTGTCACGTTCTCTCCTCCGTGATCCTGTGCCACCGCAGCCGGTTGACAGCTGAGCGTTCCTCCGGTGCGTGTGCTGTCGAGAGCTCGAGGTCGACGGTGCCGTCATCGTTCGTGATCCATTCGATGTGGCGCACCTGGGTACCACCAACCCAATCGGGAAACAGGCTGAGATCGACGTGATGGTGCACCTCGTCACCGATGATCTCGAACGAGCCTGCGTAGGAGAGATATCCGGCGGCCGCCGACGCGCGTTCGAGGGCTTTCGCCTCCGCAAACGATCGCGTGCCGATGGGCTCTCGGTCTGTCTTCATCAGTGATGCCACCATCCGGCCCTCATCGGTATAGGTAAGAACGCCTGTCGCCCGCCCGCGGAAGGGCTTGATCACGCGGTCTCCCTGCATCTCGACGGTCCAGTCGATGAGCTTCCAGCTGCCTATGAGATTGTGCATCCCGACACCCTATCGGTTCACGTGCCGCTGGACCGCACGCACCGCGCTAGCGTTTTTCGAGCGCGGTGCGCACGGCATCGGCGGGGTTGTCCGGCATGGACTTGACGACCCAGTCCTTGAATTCAGGGTCGTTGCCGATCTCCGTATCTGATCGTCCGTCAACCTTGGCCTCCCACTCGGCAGCGCTCGGGCCTGATCGGGTGGTCGTCAGGCCCTTGGTTGCCCCGTCGACTTCGCGCGTGTGGGCGCTCCACACGATGTGCTCGTCGCCTTTGGAGTCGAACTCGACACTCGGTTTCACCTCGACCGACAGCGTCGACGTTGCTGCGGAATCGCCCGGAGTCACCAACGATCCGTCAGCGGTGACGCCAACCTTTATCGTTGTGGCCTTGCCGATGACGACGGGTTTGTCCTTGCTCCCTGCCAATGCGTCTTCGACCTGGGTGATTTCTGAGATTCCGACGACCTTCAATCCAGCGTCGTTGGCGCCCTTGTAGACCTCCTGGAGGGCTTCGCGGTCCTCGGCGCTGTACGTCTTTGGTCCTTTCGGATCAGAAGGTGGCGTCGGCGGGGGAGCTGGGGGAGCTGGGCTCTCGGGCTTCGTCCGTGCCCGTGTGAACGCGTACGCGCCTCCGCCCACCAGGGCGAGAAGCAACGCAATAAGCGCCCAGAGTGGAATGCCACCCTCGGACGTGTCGTCCGCTGCAGCTTGAGGCGATCCTGTTTCGCTCTCGGACGGTGTCTCCGTCTCAGTTTCCGTTTCGGTGCCTGTCTCGGTCTCAGTGGGAGCGGGCTGCTCCTCCTCCTCTTCGACGGCGGCTGGTACTGCCGTGCCGTCGGCAAAGTCCTGATAGCCGGAATTTGATTCGTCGATGATCAGCCAGGTTCCCGCCCGCAGCGTCGAGCCCACGAGAACATCCACTCCCGAGGCAATCAGGATCAGCGATCCCTCTTCTATCTCAATAGCGACACCCTCGAGGGGTGCACCGTCGGATTGGGCGTATGTTTCGACAACACCTCCCGAGACGCGATAGGTGATCAGATACCGTGCATTGTCAGGTGTGGTGATGGCCATCGATACCTGGACCATGGGATGGTTGCTTGAGAACAGCGAGAATGCGTCCCCGTGGGTCGTGATCTCGAAACGTGCCGCACCGTCCACGACTCCCAAATAGCGGAAGGACTCGATGTCCATTGCGGGGTCACCGCTCCCCGGCGCTGCGGGGCCGCCTGTGTACGGATCGTCGAAGTCGTCCAAACCGTCGGAGATAGGCTCCGATTCTCCCATGTCGTCCGTTGGGCCGAGGTACGACGCGACGACCGGCGGAAGGGGCGGGCTGTCCGCCTCGAACTCGAGGACTCCGTGGTCACAACCGCCCTCATTGCACATCGTGACCGTCGTCACTCCCGCATCCACTGGGACGACCTCAAAGATGACGCTCCCATCTGAACCGGTGGTAACAACGATCTCCTCGGATGTCCCATCTGCATGAGCGACAATCGCCGTCAGCATCCGGTCCGGAAGCCCGTCACCGAACTCGGCCGCGCATGCCTCAACTTGAAACGGCTCAGCAGAACTACTGCTGAGCTTGTTCGAACCCGTCCGACAGGTCTTGTCGCCGAAGCCGACGATGCGGAACTCGATCTCCTCTTCGGCACGGGCCGGGGCGGCGGTCGCGACGAACGCAGCAGCGGTCGCTACGACGAGGAACGCGATGCCGGCAAATCTCGCGTGAGATCGTTGGAATACCCCCGTCATACGCCCTCCCTGGGTTCGTTGGTACGACGACCCTACTCGTTGACCCCTGCGGCTGCCGGGGTCTGCCGACGCCAACCCGCCGGATAGGCACGCATACCGATGGCTGCGGCAACCGCGAGGGCAGGGATCCACCAGTTGATCGATGCGTCTCTCTCGACAAGGTGTATGAACGCAGTCGCGGCGAGGGCGGTAATCGTGGCCGTCATTGCGATCATGACGAGGATCATCGGTCTGTTATGTGTCGTTGTGTCGATGTCCTGTTCAAAACGTGCGAACACCATCACGAGTAAGCCGGTGACGATGGCAAGCACCAGATAGAAGATCGGCCGTGTCATCCACCACGCAGCGGTTCCCGGTTCGATGGAGAACGCAACACCGTCGAGTGTGAAGATGCCGACCGCAAGAGAGAGGGAGAGTGCCGTGAGATGCCAAACGTAGATGGTCATCATGAACCCTGAAACCGCAACCACCACCTTCCACCGAGGTCGTCGGGATGCCAACCGCGTAACTGGTCCAACGGTCGCGAGGATCACACCGATTTGGACGAGGGTGAGCAACGTGATCGCAGATGTCGGTGGTGTCACGTTGTTCGGTCCTGCTCCGGGGATGGTGATCATGGCAACCGGGTACCACCCCAACACGGTGACAGCGATGAGCGTCCCGAGTGCTCCCCCTGAAAGCAGAAGCGCTCGTAGCGGAGTGAGGGCACTGTCGGTGCGGTCCCGTGCCTCCCACCAGTAGCCGAGTTGGTGCACCGTCGCCCATACGAAGACGAGGTTTGCCCATCTGACGCCTGTGACATCGAAACGAACGGAGGCAATGTCCACAGCGAGTGCTGCGGCAGCGAAGACGGCAACGGATACGAAGCCTGACCTCTTCCACCACGCATAAGTGAGAGGAGCAATCGATACGAGTGTCAGGTACACGGCGAGGAACCACAGTGGCAACGTTGCGTTGAGAACACCCGCGTACACGAGGTCTGCGTCGATGAAGTTGCGAAGCACGAGAGCGAGGAGCGTCCACACCAAGATCACGGGCACGGCAGGCGAGAACAGGCGTCTGAATCGGATCGTGATCCAGCTTCTGCGATTCGTCGTCTTGCTTTCGAGAGCCCTGGCGTTGGCATAGCCGCCGACGAAGAAGAAGACGGGCATGACCTGGACAACCCATGTGAACCAACCTGCGTACGGGATCCACTCGAGGGTGTTCATCACGGTGAGGGAGCCGTCAGGCTCCACCCACACCGAGGCGGCCAGCCAATGGCCGCACACCACGACCAGAAGGGCGATGACCCGCCACGTGTCAACGACACGGTTGCGGCTCGCCGGTGTGAGGTCCACAGCTCTGTCGACGGAGGCCCTGTATCTGTTGAGGCTCGACAGCTTGCTCGTCATGGCACGCAGCCTAGATCCAGTGTCTCTGAGGCTGAACAACGCCGTAACCTCCGCGGTGTGAACGGAAAGACCATTGCACTGACCATTGTTGCCTTCCTGATCGGCGTGCTCGCCGCCGGGGGAATCGGTGTGCGGGTCATTGAAGAGGTCCGCACCACGGACGATGCCACGTCGCTCCCGCCAGAGAATGTGGCGACAACAACATTGCCACCAAGTGAGTACTTCGTTGACCCGGACGAGACACTCATTGCGTCGACGGCACTCGTCCCAACATCTGTTGTCAGCTCCGGTACCGGGCTCGCGATCGAGTACGACCTCATATCGATCGCGCCAACCGAGGGGCTTCCGCCCATCTTCGTTCGCAGCTTCCGGAACACACGTGAAATACACAACGAAGAGCTGGCCGGCATCTTCCCGAGGAACTGGATCGTCGCGACCGAGTCTGATCGGTTCGAGGGTGGATCGGCGAATGCCGATGTTCGAATCGCCAGATTCGAACTCCCTGAGGGTGTCGATGTGAGCGATGTCGTGTCGGTCGAGATCATCGATCCGCTGATCAAGGCGTCACTCGACACGCACTTCGAACTGTCCCAACAGTCTCCCACCGCAGAGATCGTCGGCGGGGTGCAGGCTCACCTCCTCAACATCTCAGACCAAGGTGACTCTGTAATCGTGCAGATCGAGCTCGTTGCCGAAGACACCGGGGACATAACCTTCTTTGTCGAGGGTGCGGGCGCTGGTTGGCGATCCGCCAACTTCTCGGCCGAGGGTCGGCCACGGGTCAATCTCACATGGGTTGGTGATGACTTACCTGAGGTGATGACGTTCAGGGCACACGGAGTTCAGTGGGTCGAGATTCCTGGTTCATATGCGGTGTCCGTCGAGAGGTTCGGATGAGCGACTCAAACCTCGAGGAACTTCTGAAGTCGCCCTACAGCAACCGCGATCCAGAAGATGGGGATGAGACCCCGTGGAAGATCCCTGTCGCCTCGGCCGTCATCGGTGCTTTCGTGACAGCCATCTTCATCGTTCTCTCGATCGTTAACGCTCCGAACGAAGATCTGTCCGCAACCGATGCAACGCTGCCAAGCGAGGTGCTCCCACCCGTTGTGGCGATGGGGTTCCCAGAGGGCTACGCCCCTGTCTCAGACAATGTCGCCATGCGAGTCGATGTGATGACCGCAGCCCAGGACTCGACGGCACTGGTCGTGTCCTCAGCTGTGGTCGGTGGCGCCGAGCCAGAATCCGCCAGCATTGTCGATGTCGCGATGTGGACGATCACCTCCAATGGGTCCGAAGCGTCAATGGTGTATCAACACACGGCGCGAACCGCCATTGGTGGAGTCACGGTTGGGCTGAGCCAAGTGTTTGACCCGCAGAACGCTGTCGTTACAGCGACGCTTCCCGGCGCGGTGGTCGATGCCACGGACGTCGTCACCCTGCCCCCTGACGTGCCAACCGTGATCACGAACCACAGGATCCGAGTCGATGACTCCGCTGTCGTGGTCATCGACGAGTTGGCCTTCGGAAATGGATACGGCTCGATCCAATGGCACATCGAAGGTGGCTTTGGTGCTCGAGTGGAGGTTGCTGTCGTATTCGACGGAGCGGAGTTTCCTCTTGCCCTCTACACGCCCTCCAATCGAGCTCTGGATTTCGATTCTGGTGATCAACACATGGCCCTGCCATGGAATCCGATGGGTGAGACGACACTTGTTCGGGTCGGTGAACCGCTCACGACATCCAACTCGCCAACCGGCATCACCGTGACATTTGACGTGTCAGCGGTGACGGAAGCAGGCGAGGAGATCGAGATCCCTATCGCCTCCACCGTTCAGGGCTGAGGCGCGATCGGCGGCCTGGTCAGGATTCCGTCGAAGCTGTCTGCATGTTCCTGTGTTCGATGTCGCCATTGGCGTGGAGGGCGAATCGTCCCTCACTCCGGTCATGAACCGGATCACGACGTGACCACGGCCAACCGCCGAAGCCGGTCGTGCGGTAATCATCGAAAGCTTGCTGCAACTCCTCGGGCGTGTTCATCACGAATGGTCCGAGCTGAAACACAGGTGCACCGATCGGTCTGCCCTGCAACAGCAGGAACTCCGCAGGTTCACCGATATTCGTGATCGGTACCTCCACATCGGGCGTCAGCCTCACCCCGTGACCAGAGGAGACTTCCGCGCCGTCCACTGTGACGGCTGAGCCCTCGAAGAAGTGGAGCATGCGGTTCACGCCTGCGGGCGCGGTCGGAAGATCCCATGAGGCTCCAGGCTCAAGACGCACGAGCCATATCGCCATGTCGCCGGCATCACTTGATGCCCACGAATCCGGTGTTGCCTCCGGCGCCTGATGCCCATCAAGCACTCCAGCAATGACGTCCACGTTGACACCCCGTGCGGGTGTGACCGTCGGAATCGTCTCTGACCAGAGCATTCGGAAGTAGGCGGGGACCATCTTGGATTCCGGCGGCAGGTTCAACCAGATCTGGAACAACTCGAGGGTGTTGTCGCGGTCATCCTTGATGAGCGGGAACATCTCTGCGTGCTGGACGCCGCTGCCCGTGGTGAGCCACTGAACGTCTCCGCCACCGTACCGCGCCGTCGCACCCAGTGAGTCCGAGTGGTCAACGTATCCCTTCCGGACCACAGTGACTGTCTCGAAGCCGCGATGAGGGTGTTGGGGGAATCCAGGGACCACATCGCCGTGGTACATGCTCCAGCCGTCCTGACCAGAGAAATCCGATCCCATCCTGCGGCCGGCCAACGAGTCAACAGGGCCCTGGTCATCGTTGCCGTGCGGGTATTCGTCGAGATGATGCATCGTCATGATGAACGGATCGTGGCCATGCCACTGGAATCCGAGTTCGACGATTTCGAGAACCGCGTTGGTACTCACTGTGGTGGTCCTTCCCTGGTACCTGACTGCAACCATACGGCGCCTCCGATATTCCGGGGCACATCGCTCGCCCATCGGACACAGACTGACAACGATCTGCCAGCAGTTCGATATCATCGAGTCGATGCCCCATGATCACGAACCATCCGAGGCTGAGGAGATGTACCTCATCACCGTTGCCCGCGCGGTCGAGGACGGCATCGGCCCACCGGTCCCTGTATCCACGATTTCGAGAGCCCTCGAGGTTTCCTCGGTGTCGGCGAACCAGATGATCAAGAAGCTCGAAGGCGCTGGCCTGCTCGGCTACGTCCCTTACAAGGGGGTAACGCTCACGCCCACGGGTGATGAACTCGCCAACACGGTATTGCGCAACCGACGGCTCTGGGGCAGGTTCCTGGCAGACCACCTCGGGCTCACGCCGGCCAAAGCAGACGAAGTCGCGTGCGAGATGGAGCACGTCACTCCCGACATGGTTGCCGACCGCCTCGCGTCCTTCCTAGGCGATCCCACGACGGGGCCAACGGGCAAACCGATCCCTGGAGGGTCATCGACGGTCGAGACCCCGACTGCGGTCTTGACCGCTGTCTCAGTTGGCGATGTCGTGACCGTTGTGGGCACTGGCAGCGACCATATCGAGTTCCTCGGCTCTCAGGGCATTGGTGAGGGAATCGACATAAGCATCCTCGGGCTCGGAAGTGACGGCTCGGTGCTGGTCGAGGGACCTTCAGGAACCGTGCACATTGCCGCTTCGATCGCCGGCGAAATCTCGGTTCTCTAACTCACCAGCGGGATGTCATCCCGCTGGCTCACTTCTTCGACTGCTCGTAGTACGGGTTGTCGCCCTGGTCGTGATCGGTCACGTCGATGACCTGCAAGATGTCAGGCACGGTTGCAAGGATCGTTGCCTCGATCCCCTGGGACAAAGTGACATCAGCCATGCCGCAGCCCTGACACGCCCCTCCGAGCCTGAGATAGGCGACGCTTCCCTCGACAGCAACCAACTCGGCTTGGCCACCATGGGATGCGATCGAAGGGTTGATCTGAGTCCGGAGAACATGCTCGACCTGTTCGGCTACAGGTCCGGAGACATCTGGCGGGGGACCGTCCCCGAGGATTGTTGGCGAAGGAGAGTTCGGATTCTCGATCGCGAGCCCCGGTTTCAGAAGGTTCTTCGACATCTCTATGGTTGCGCCCGTCAGGTTCTCGATGCTCCCCTGCGGAATCGCGATCGGGAGATCACCGTGCTGTTCGACGTGGTCTCCCTCGTCAAGGCGATCGAGCGTCGTCATGTGCATCGAGTAGGTGAAACCATCCCCCTGGGCACCGGAGATCGCGAGCACCAGGGCAAGGTCCTCCGCGTCATGCTCGGTGGCGCGAATTTCGATGAGTTTCGAGAGGGCTGGGTCAGTGATCGTGAGAATGGGAGAATCGGTTGTCATGAGTGCAAATCTAACGAGGAAACAGGACCAGTCTGTTGCAGAGGATAAGGAGGCAGGGCCGAGAACGAACCGGCGGTCCGTCGCAGTGCTCGTCGTGCCCTCTGGAAGCTACCGAACGGCAGACTTCGTTGCGGCTGCCCGCATACTCCGGGTTGATCTGGTGGTTGCGACCGATGGCGCCACACCGATGGGCGACCTCGGGAGATCTCGCTCGATTTCGATCGACTTCGAACGGCCGGAGTGGTCGGCGAAGCGAGTTGCCGGAATCAGACCGCGGCCCGATGCTGTGATCGCCGCCGACGATCGCGGTGTCGTGATCGCTGCTTTCGCGTCGAACATGCTCGGGCTGTCAGCGAATCCAGTTGCCTCGGTGATCTCCACGAGGGACAAGGCACACATGAGAGCACTGCTCGATGGTGCCGATGTTCCCCAGCCAGTGTTTGCGCTGGCCTCGCTGGGTGAGGTTCCGGTTGCTGCAGCACGCATCGGGTTCCCGTGCGTCGTCAAGCCCCGCCGTCTCTCCGCAAGCAGGGGAGTCATCCGGGTGGACGATCCGACAGAGGCAGCGGCAGCGGAGGCCCGGATCCGTGAGATCGTTGCATGCTTCCCTGGTGACGTTGACGAGCCGCTTCTGGTCGAAAGCTTCGTATCAGGTTCCGAGGTCGCCGTGGAAGGCATGCTCGTGAACGGCGACCTCTCCGTCCTTGCGATCCTCGACAAGCCGGACCCGCTTGAAGGTCCCTATTTCGAGGAGACGATGTTCGTTACTCCCTCGAGACATGCTGACGCTCTCCAAGCCGAGATCGCGGCCATCACGCAGTCTGCGACTGATGCTCTGGGGCTCGTTTCGGGACCGGTGCACGCAGAGGTGCGTCTGGGCGCTGAAGGCGCGGTACTCATCGAAGTTGCCGCACGGTCCATCGGTGGGCTGTGCGGGCGGTCGCTGACCTTTGGACTGCTCGGCGAGTCGCTCGAAGTGCTGATCGTGCGCAGCGCGCTCGGTCTGCCGGGCGCTGGGCTCGATCGTGCGGCGGCGGCGACCGGTGTACTCATGCTGCCGATTCCAGAGGAAGGCGCGCTTGCGGGCATCAATGGTGTGGACGACGCGCTCGGCGTTGACGGCATCACGGACTTCGCTCAGACAATCCCAGACGGCGGCGACATCGTGCCGCTCCCCGAAGGCGATCGGTATCTCGGATTCCTATTCGCTGAAGGACTCACGCCCGAGACAGTCGAACAGTCCCTGCGCGATGCGCATGGCATGCTCGATATCACGATGAAGTAGGCGCCTCCCTGGTATGTGTGGTCTGCCGGAGGCGTAGGCTGGACACGTCGCAGAACCTCGGAGGATCAGTTGTTCGATGAAGCAAGCACGGCCGTGCAAGGTGCCGTTGACGCTGGAGCGGTATACGCCGATGCCCGCGTGGTAATCACGAAGACCGAGACGATCAATGTCCGGAATCAGAACCTCGATCAGCTCGACAAATCAGAGACGATCGGCGTTGGTGTCAGGGCTCTGATCGGAACGTCGTGGGGCTTCGCCGCAACCGCCGACCTCACAAACGAGAGCATTCGTGGCGCCGGCGAGAGAGCGGCCGCCATCGCCCGTGCCTCGGCACTCGTGCCAGGACCCCCGGTCGAGTTCGCTGACGTGGTCGTCTCCGACGCGTTCTGGGAAACACCACATGAAGAGGACCCGTTTGCGGTCGCAACATCCGAGAAGGTCGATCTGCTCGTCAACGTTACAAAGACGATGCAGCAAGTCGACGGGATCGCGATCGCCACCGGCAACCTCACCTTCTATGACACGGACAAGTGGTTCGTCTCATCCCAAGGTCATCGCATCCACCAGCACATCGTTGAATCAGGTGGCGGATACGACGCAACCGCGATCGGCGAGTCAGAAACGCAACGCCGCTCGTATCCCCAGTCTTTCGGTCAGTACGAGACCGGTGGATACGAAACGGTCCGCAGGTGGGACTACGAGGCCAATGCGCTCCGCATCGCCGAAGAGGCTGCAGCGTTACTCACTGCAGACGAGATGGAAGAGCGCGAGACGAACCTCATCCTCGAGGGAAGTCAACTAGCGCTGCAGACGCACGAGTCTGTTGGACATGCCATAGAACTCGACCGCATCCTCGGCTGGGAAGCAGCGTTTGCAGGCACAAGCCACCTTGAGCTCGAGAAGCTGCACTCCCACAAGTACGGCTCTGAGCTCATGAACATCACAGCGGACGCAACGCTCCAAGGCGCTCTCGGAACGTTTGGCTATGACGATGAAGGGACGCCCGCACAGCGGGTCGACATCGTCAAGGAAGGTACGTGGGTCGGGGTCCTCTCCGGAAGAGATTCTGCGGCTGTTGCAGGCCTGCCGCCCGGTGGAATGGTGCGTGCCGACGGGTACAACCGCCTTCCGATGGTGCGCATGACAAACGTCGGGCTTCTACCAGGGAAGGGAACTCTCGACGACATCATCGCCGACACCGACGACGGTGTGTACATGGCGACGAACCGCTCGTGGTCCATTGATGACAAGCGTCTCAACTTCCAGTTCGGGACCGAGATAGCGTGGGAAGTCAAGAACGGCCAACTCGGCAGGATGCTGAAGAACCCCACCTACACAGGAATTACCCCGCAGTTCTGGGGATCACTCGATCGCCTTGCCGGAGAGTCCGAATGGGTGCATTGGGGCACACCGAACTGTGGAAAGGGTCAACCCATGCAGGTCGCTCACACAGGACACTCTGCTTCGCCCGCCCGGTTCGCCAACGTACGTGTAGGGGTGAAGGCATGAACAGGGGACAAGAACTCGTCAATGAGACCTTGGAGATTGTCGGAGAGCGCGCCAATGCGGAAGCGTTTGCCGATACGGGGATCACGTCGCTCACCCGCTTCGCCAATTCGTTCATCCATCAGAACGTCTCGGAGGACGTTGAAGAGATCGCCCTCAAGGTGGAAGTCGATGGCAGGGTTGCCAGCTCCAACACGACGGCAACGACGCCAGACGCGCTCACCCGTTTCGTCGACGCGACGCTCGAAACCGCTGCGTCCCAGCCGGTGGACGAGGGCTTCGGAGGCTTTGGTGACCACACCGATTCCGTCGCAGGTGACCAATGGGACACCGCAACGGCTGAAGCGGACCCACGTGCACGCGCCGAGGCGGTCAAGGACTTCGTGAACGCAGGAGATGGACTGCTCGCCGCCGGTTACTGCGCGACTGAGGCACGCCACCACGCCTACGGCAACACCGCAGGGCGCCGTGCGCATGGCCGGTTCACAACCGCAGTGGTCGATGGAATCCACCAGACCGGTGTGTCTGCCGGATCAGGACATGCCGCAGGGCACGCACTCTCAGCCCTCGATGCCGGTGCTGTTGGAGCGCTTGCTGCCCAGCGGGCCAACGACAGCGTCGGGGCATTCGATGCAAAGCCGGGGGAGTACCGAGTCGTGCTTGGGCCGGAGGCAGCTGCCACGATCGCCATCTTCCTCAACGTGTACGGCTTCAACGGCAAGACGGTTGAAGAAGGTATGTCGTTCGCCAATCTCGGTGAACAGCAGTTTGACGAGAAGCTCAACGTCTGGGACGGTCCCACCGATCCGGGAGCTCTCTACACCCCATTCGACATCGAGGGCACGCCGAAGGAGCACCTCGATCTCATCAAGGCTGGCGTCACAACGTCGCTGCTTCACACTCGAAGAACAGCGAAGAAGGCTGGGACCGAGTCAACGGGTCATGCGGTGGCGGGAGCCGAGATGTGGGGACCGTTTGCGATCAACATGTTCATTGGAGGTGGAGATAGCTCCGTCGATGAACTCGTCGCCGGTGTTGACCGTGGCATCTACGTGTCCACGTTCAACTACTGCAGGGTGCTTGATCCCAAGTCGCTTGTGGTGACCGGGTTGACAAGGAACGGGACGTTCATGATTGAGAACGGCAAGATCACGGATCCTGTGACCAACATGCGGTTCACTCAATCCTTTGTCGACGCTCTTGCACCGGGCAAGGTCGAGGGACTGGGGAGCGATGCCCGCTATGCGGATTCGGAATTCGGACCGCTACTTGTGCACACACCGTCACTCCAGCTTGGAAGCTGGAACTTCACGGGAGGGGCGGAGGGCTGATGAACATTCTCGGGCCCCAAGTGGCTGCAGCAGTATTCACCGACCCTGAGAAGGCGGATGAGGCTTGGGCGGCCCTCGCCGATGCTGGCATCGGATCAGCGATCGTCACCGATCCAGGCATTTTGGGGAAGTTCGAGCTCTCGGTGATGGTCGAGCGAGCCGACCTGGAGCGAGCCCAGACCGTCCTCGCCCCCCTCATCAACCCCTAAACCTGCGAACCCAAGGGTTGGGAACGCCTTTGGCGTTCCTCGGACCGGACTACGTCCGGTCTGCGGCAACGGGGAATGCATTCTGCATTCCTAAGGAGCTGCTTCCGCAGCTCCCGAAACGGTATGTTCTGGCCCTCAGAACGCGAGATAGCGCAGGGGGTTCCAAGCCGGACCTTGTCAGATCCAAGGAGCGGGGAATGCCTCGGGTGTTCCCTTGGCGTTCCCAGACCGGACCTTGTCCGGTCCAAGGAACCCGGTACGGGTTCCCTTAGACCTGAGCCTTTGCGGCTTCGGCCTCTTGGTCGGCGATGTCCTTGCGGACCTCGTCCATGTCGAGGCTCTCGATTTGACCGATGAGGTCGATGAGTGCTTGCTCCGGCAGCGCACCTGGCTGGGCGAAGACACCGATCTGGTCCTTGAACGCGACAAGCGTCGGGATGGAACGGATCTGGAATTGGCCTGCGAGCTGCTGATGCTCCTCAGTGTCGACCTTGGCAAACACGATGTTGGGGTACTTCTCTGACACCGTCTCGTAGGTGGGAGCAAACATCTTGCATGGTCCGCACCAATCCGCCCAGAAGTCGATGAGGACGATGTCGTTGTCCTCAATCGTGGACTCAAGGGTCTCAAGCGAAAGATCTACTGTGGCCATTGTGAGATATCTCCGTTTCGTGTCGTGTTGTCTTGAAGCATAGCAAGAGTATCAACTACCCCGGGGGGTATCATATTCCCGTGCAGGGATGTGCCATCCGGGAGTCGTACACTCCGGGTGATGCTTGCCCCTACGACGCTCGTTCACCTCGAAAAGGTTTCTGTTCGCGCCGGTGCGGTTCGCATTCTCCAGGATGTCTCCTTCACCGTCGAGCCAGGCGATGCCGTAGGCATCTTCGGTCCGAACGGCGCTGGGAAGACAACCCTGCTTCGGCTCGTCGCAACACTGCAACCGGCAGCGACCGGTATCTGTTCCATTCTCGGTGTCGATCCCTCGACGCCGGAACGCTACGATGTGCGACACAGAATCGGATACGTTGGGCATGCGCCTGGTCTGTACCCCGAGCTGACGCTCCACGAGAATCTGGAGTTTGTCGCTGACGCCCGAGGTATGGATGCATCAGCAGCAGCGAATGCTCTCGATCTCGTGGGGCTCGGCGGTGCACTTGATCGTCGGGCGGATCACTCGAGTCACGGCATGCAGCGGCGTGCGGAGTTCGCCCGAATCGTGATGATGGAACCCGAACTGCTGCTCCTCGACGAGCCGCACTCGGCGCTCGACGTAGACGCCATCGATCTCGTCGACGCCCTCGTACACCGCACACTCGACCGCGGTGGCGCAGCGGTCCTCGTCTCCCACGACAGGGACCGAGTCGACTCGCTCGCAACTCGGACCCACGAGATCAAAGACGGGACACTACGATGAGTCGTTCGCCCTCCTTCGTTCACCAGGCGATGACGATCACGCGACGGGACTTGCTGCGCGAGCGGCGTTCAGGCGAGGTCTTGTGGGTGACCCTGCCCTTCGGTGCGATAGCTCTTCTCCTGATCCCACTTGCGATTGGTACGGACGCTCCCATGCTGCGAAGAGTCGGACCGGGGTTGTTCTGGATCGTCGTGATGCTGTTCGGCGTGCTGATCGCCATCCGCCAGACGAACGCAGAGACAAGAGCTCAGAGGGACCTCGTTGCTCTCACGGGTCTCGACCCCGCAGCGATCTTCGCAGGAAGAGCCTTTGCGAGTTTCCTGCTGCTGCTGCTATTCGAGGTCGTACTCGGCGTCGTCACGATCGTCCTGTACGACATCTCGCCAGTGGGATGGCCCATCGTTCCTCTGATCCTCGTTCTCGCGGCCGCAGGCCTCTCTCTTCTTGGCACGCTTGCGGCTGGCATCGTTGCGACGGGTCAGTCAGCAACCGCGCTCGTTCCGCTCCTCGTGGCCCCACTGTCCGTTCCGCTGCTTCTTGGAGCGACACAAGCCCTTGAAGCCTTACGGCTGGGCCGCAGTAGCCTCTCGTGGGTGCTGATGATGATCATCGTGGTTCTGCTCCTTGCAGTGGCTGGGGTCTTGTCGGCACGGCCCCTTCAGGAGACTGCATGACGACAACGGAACACCGCGAATCTGTCTGGCCATGGTTCGCCATGGCCGTCGCAGGACTCGTGACATTCGTTGCTGCGTTGACTGTTGCTGCCGATGCTGTCCAGGGCGAACTCTCACGAATTCTTTATGTACACGTGCCTGCTGCGTGGCTCGCCTATGTCGCTTTTGGCATGACGATGGTGGCGTCAGCCATGTACCTCTGGAAGAAGGACCTCAAATGGGATCGGCGCGCCCTCGCCTCGGCCGAGATCGGCGTGATGTTCACCGGTCTCACGATTGTGCTCGGCATGATCTGGGGCAAGACAACCTGGGGCGTCTGGTGGACGTGGGATGCCCGCCTCACCCTGACCGCCATCATGTTCTTTGTGTACGTCGGCTACCTCGCGCTGAGACGCACCACTGACGATCTTGATGCCCGTGCGAGGCGGGCGGCGATACTTGGTGTTCTCGCCGTTGTGCAGGTCCCACTGGTTCACTTCTCAGTCGTCTGGTGGCGATCGCTCCATCAACCGCCAACGCTCATCAAGCCTGAAGGCCTTTCGATGGATACGTCGATGGTCGTCACGCTGTTCATCGCGGTATTCAGTTTCACCGCTATGTATGCGGCGATGATGTTCAAGCGGACAGAGCTCGCCCGCTTCGAGGACGACGTATTGATCGATGAACGGACCGGCTCCGGTCCGGTTGCCGGTGAAGCCGTTTCCAAGCCTGATCTGACGAGGGGTTCCTGATGGAAATCGCCGAACAGTGGAATTGGGTCGTTCTGGCGTACCTCGTTACATACGGCACGCTCGTCGCCTACTCGATTTCTATCGCGCTGCGGATCACGCGTGCACGGAAGGCGCTCGGTGAGACAGAGTGAAGCGGTACGCCAAGTTCGTCATCCCTGCCGTTCTCCTCATTGGCGTGCTCGTCATTCTCATGGTGAATCTCAACTCTTCGCTCGTGTACTACAACACCCCAGCGGAGGTCGAGGCAAGAGAAGGCAGTGACTCGCGCCTCCGGCTTGCAGGAAGGGTCACGCCCGGATCGGTTGCCGAAGAGTCAGCAACGGTTACGTTTGTTGTCGAAGATTGCGACACGTCCGTTGCTGTGGTGCACACGGGTGTTCCACCCCAGCTGTTCGCCGAAGGCATCGGAGTCGTGGTTGAAGGCACGTGGGATGGAACACTGTTCGAATCCGACACGATGCTCGTCAAACACGATGAGCAGTACCGCGCAGATGCTGGCGACTACGACGAAGACCTGCATTCCTGCTCAGAGTCGTGATCGCGCTCGCCGGATACGTCGCTATCTTCGTCGCTCTCGGAGCGGCGATAGGTACGGTCGTGGTGGGGATTCGCCATCGCACTGACGGCTCAAAGGCGGCGCTGCGCATTCCGGTTCTTGTTTTCCTCTTCTCATCCATCGCGTCGTTCCTGCTTCTCGAGATAGCGATCGTCACCCACGATTTCTCGATCGCGTACGTAGCGAACAACACGTCGACGACCACGCCGTTCCTATTCCTGTTCGCAGCGGGATGGGCCGCGCTCGAAGGCTCGATCGTGCTGTGGGGCCTGCTCCTTGCCGTATTCACCTACCTCGTGTGGAGGCAACTCGACAAGGTCGACGGTTTGGGGGTGCTAGCCCTCGCGGTGATGGGAGCGGTGTCGATCTTCTGGTTTGGCCTGATGGCCACAGCCGCCAACCCCTTCGCAATCTGTACACAATCGGGCGGCGACTTCTGCGTCAACTCTTCGTGGTGGCCGCTTGCCACTGCGGCGATTCCCACGGATGGACTCGGTCCGAATCCACTGCTTCAGAACCACTTCCTCATGGCGATTCATCCTCCGATGCTGTACGTCGGCTACGTAGGCTTCACGGTTCCATTCGCATTCGCGATCGCTGCGTTGTGGCGCAAGGACAGTGGCCGCGCGTGGCTTGACCGGACGCATCGTTGGTCGCTGATATCGTGGTCCTTCCTTATCTTCGGAATCCTGCTCGGTGGCTGGTGGTCGTACGAGGTTCTCGGGTGGGGCGGATACTGGGCTTGGGATCCCGTCGAGAACGCCGCCTTGCTTCCATGGCTTGCCGCAACGGCATTCATCCATTCAGCAATCGTGCAGCGCAAGCGCGGGATGCTCCAGGCGTGGAACTTCATCCTGGTGATTACCACTTTCGCCCTCACGATCCTCGGCACGTTCCTCACCCGATCTGGTGTCATTGCGTCGGTGCATGCGTTCAGCCAATCGACGGTTGGTCCGTTGTTGTTGGGATTCCTCGCGCTCATTGTCGTCGGTTCCCTTGTTCTGTTTGCTGTGCGGGCACAGGACGTGGCGCAGGCGCCGAGACTTGACTCCCTCTCGTCTCGAGAGGGATACATCCTCGCCAACAACCTGATTCTCACCGTGTTCGCGTTCACCGTTCTCTTCGGCACCTTGTACCCCCTCATCGTTCAAGCAATGTCCGGCGACGAGGTCGCAGTCGGCCGTCCCTTCTTCGACCGAGCCGCCGTACCGCTCAGTCTCCTTCTCCTGCTCGTGCTTGGCGTCGGCTGCATCTCGCCGTGGCGTGTCGCGACTCCTGAGCTCCTCTGGAAACGCCTCCGAGCCGCAATCGCCATCGGGCTCCTCGCCGGCGCGTTCGCCGTGGCAGTCGGCGTTGACTCCCTCTCTGTTGTGATCACAATCGCACTCGCCGTCTTCGTCATCTCGGCGATCGCCATCAGGTTCTTTGAAGTTGCTCGGCAGCGGCCGGAGGGCATCGGACGGGCATCGGCGAAGGTGTTCGGGAACGACCTCGGGTATTGGGGCGGCCAGGTGTCCCACATCGGTCTCGCTTTCGTAGCTATCGCGCTGGCAACAACGTCAGGGCTCGCCGTGAGGGAGACGATCGCGATCTCGCAGGGCGAGTCGGCTGTCGTCGACGGATACTGCATCGAGTACATCGAACCGTTCAGCCGCACCGAGTCCAACCGAGCGGTCCAAGGTGTGCGGGTCGCGGTCCTCGACTCGTCATGCTCGACCGTCAAGGCCGAGCTCGAGCCGCGCATCAATACGTACGAAGGTTCTGCCCAACCCATTGGCACACCCGATGTGTGGACAGGATTCGTTGACGACGTGTATATCGGCATCGCTGGGGGGACGACCGAAACGATCGAGTTGAATGTGTTCGTGTTCCCGCTGCAGTGGCTCCTCTGGATCGGCGGATTAGTCGTTGTGTTGGGCGGCGTGGTGGCGCTCGGACGGAAACCCAGAAGGCGTCTCCGAACGTCAGATGATGTGACAGCACAAGAACCAGGAACGACAAATGTCTGACAGAGCCAAGAACTTCGTGGCTATCGGCGTGTCGCTGTTCGCGCTCGCGTTCATCGTCGTTGTCTTCTCGGCAGGGGCTCCTTCGGAATCGACGGCAGAGGAACGCATCGAATCGCTGTCCTCCGCAATCCGTTGCCCATTCTGCAACGGCGAATCCCTCGCCGACTCTCAGGCAGGTGTCGCAGCCGACTATCGAGCGCTCATAGCCGAACGTATCGAAGCTGGCGCCACCGATGAGGAGATCATCGATGAGTTCGCTGCGAACTTCGGGGACTCCTTCATTCTCGACACCTCAACATCGGCGTGGTCGATTGCGCTGTGGCTGGTCCCAGTGCTCGCCCTTCTTGCAGGCGGGGCCGCGGTCTTGGTGATCAAGCGTGGGGCATCGGAGCGGGAGAGCGTCGATGGCTGAACGCACTCAGGATCTGATCGACCTCATCACAGAGGAACTTCAAGACCTTGACAGACAGGTCGCTTCTGGCGAACTCGATACGGAGACTGCTACGGACCTACGAGCCAAGTATGAGTCCGAGATCGCCTCACTGCTGAACGCGAGAGCTCAGGATTCCGCGGTCCGTGCTCCAGATGAAGAAGGCAGCTCGAGGCGTCTCTCAGGCAGGGCGTTGGTTGGTACGGCCGTGGTTGCGATTGCAGTCACCGTCATCGGTGTTTTTGCCGTCAACTCCCTCACTGGTCCGTCGACCTCTGGCGTCGAGGGCGTTGCCAGCGACGTGGTCACAGGTGAAGGTGGCATCGATCTATCTCAGGTCTCCAATGAGGAAATGGAAGTGGTTGTTGCCGAGAACCCGACCGTCGTCAACATGCGGCTCGCTCTCGCTCGGCGCTACTTCGAGGCCGGAGAATTCGACAGTGCACTCACCCATTACATGGTTGTGCTCGATGAAGAGAAGCACCCTGAGGCACTGGCCAATGTCGGCTGGATGACGTACATCTCAGGCCGGCCTGACATCGCGCTCGAGTACGTCGAGGCCGCGCTTGAGCGTCAGCCCGAGTTTCTCACCGCCACGTGGTTCCTCGGCAACATCCAGTTCGAGCTCGGCAATCTCCCCGCTGCGAAGGTGGCGTTGACAACGATCGTTGACGCTGACGGTATTCCCGATGAGATTCGGGATGCGGCGGAAGCGCTGATCCTCAGAATCGAGGAGGGATGACCGAGACACAGCGAGGGTCGCGCATGGTCTGGGCGGTCATTGCTGCAGGTCTTGCCTTCCTGGTTCTGGCTGTGGTCTTCGCCGGACGATTCGGCACGGATCCGGGCATCTCTTCGTCGCCCCTCATCGGTCAGCCAGCACCGAATTCCGAGATTGCCCTGATGGATGGGTCAGGGAGCATCGAGATCGAGGACTATCCGGATGACATTCGTGTCATCAATTACTGGGCTTCATGGTGCCTCGGTTGCCGGACAGAGCATGAGGCGCTCCTACGGGCGGCTCGCGACTACTCGGGATACGGGGTCACGTTCATCGCGATCAACTATCAGGACACACCAACGAACGCGGCCGACTTCCTCGACGAGCTCGGTGAGAGTCCCGTGACGGTGTACACCGTGGACGAGGACTCGCGAACTGCGTTCGAGTGGGGTGTGCTCGGACTACCCGAGACGTTCTTCGTCGACCGCGACGGCATCGTGGTTGGAAAGGTGTCTGGTCCGGTGAGCTACGAGTTGCTGTCCCGGACGATCGACCAGATCATCCTTGGCGAGTCCATTGGCGAGATCGAGACAGGCGAAGTCGAGAACCGCTAACGGTGAGGGACGAGACCCGTCTTGGGTGGAAGCTCGAAGAACTCCATACCTGGCGGGAGATGAGTGCGACAACTCGGTCGTTACCCTCTCGGGCGTCAGCTACCTCCGGAGGAGTCCTTGTCATCTGCCGAATACCGTCTGCCGCGCACGGTCGTTCCGAGCCACTACGACATCAAGATCGAGCCCGACCTCGACGGTGCATCCTTCAAGGGAACCGTTGGCATCGACGTTGACATTGCCGAGCCGACATCCACCGTCACGCTGAACGCGATCGAACTCGAACTCGACCGCGCCAACATTTCGGTTGACGGTGAACGCCGTCGAGCGACCGTTGAACTCGACGAGGACTCGGAGCGCGCCACTCTCACCGTTGATAGCGATCTCCCTGTCGGTCCCGCCCGGATTGTCATCCGATTCAAGGGGATTCTCAACAACGATCTGCGAGGTTTCTACCGCTCGGTGTACACGGCGGACAACGGAACGGAGAAGGTCATCGCCACTACCCAGTTCGAGGCCACCGACGCCCGTCGAGCGTTCCCGTGTTGGGACCAACCGGACTTCAAAGCCACCTACTCGGTGAGTCTTGTTGTCGACGATGACCTCATGGCCGTATCCAACGCAGCCGAGATTGGCCGCACACCTGTGGACGGTGGCAAGGTGCAGGTCGATTTCGCCAGGACAATGAAGATGTCGACGTACCTTGTTGCGTTCATCGTCGGCGAATTGGAAGCGACAGAACCCGTCAACGTCGACGGGACACCCCTGAGGATCATCGCCCCGCCAGGGAACATACACCTCACCCCGTTTGCGCTCGACATGGGTGCGCACGCACTTCGATTCTTCTCCGAGTACTACGACATCGCCTACCCGGGTGACAAGCTCGACATGGTCGCGATCCCGGATTTCTCGTTCGGCGCGATGGAGAACCTTGGCTGTATCACGTACCGCGAAACCGCTCTCCTGCTCGACGTCGAGAAGGCGACTCAAGCCGAGGCGCAGCGAGTAGCCGATGTGATCGCCCACGAGATCGCCCACATGTGGTTCGGTGACCTCGTCACGATGAAGTGGTGGAACGGGATCTGGCTGAACGAGGCGTTCGCAACGTTTGCCGAGATGAAATGCGTCGACGCATACAAGCCGGAGTGGAAACGCTGGCTCGCCTTTGCCGGCTTCCGCTCACTGAGCCAGGAGACGGACGCACTCAAGACGACACGCCCAATCGAATTCGAGGTCGTGTCTCCTGAAGAAGCGAATGCAATGTTCGATGTGCTCACGTATCAGAAGGGTTCATCTGTCCTTCGAATGCTCGAGCAGTATCTCGGTGAGGAGGCATTCCGAGCAGGTGTCACTCGATACCTCAAGACACATGCGTACTCGAACACAGAAACCAACGATCTGTGGGCTGCGCTTGAGGCCGAGTCAGGAGAGCCGGTCGGAGAGATCATGGATACGTGGATCCTCCAGGGCGGGTACCCACGAGTGACGGTGGCGAGTGAAGACGGTGGATACAGCCTGTCCCAGGAGCATTTCAGGTTCCTCGGCGAGGGCGACCAGACATGGAACGTGCCTGTGATGTATCGCTCCGATGCTGGCGAGGGCAAGGTCGTTATCGGCGATGAACCTGTCACGATCGAGGCAGGAGCGGGTTTCGTTGCCAACGCCGGTGGCGAAGGTTTCTACAGCGTCAACTACAACGAGGACCTGCTGGGGGACGTCATCGACGGCCTGGCAGACCTTGATGCAATCGAGCGATTCTCTGTCATCTCGGATGCGAGTGCCAACGTGCTCGCAGGTGACGTGATGGGCTCGGACTATCTCTCGTTGATTTCGAATCTCACCGACGAGGACGAGATCGATGTGTGGGCAGCTGCGATCGGCGGCCTCGCAGAACTCGACCGCGTCGTGTCATCCGATGACCGTGATGCCATGCGTGCGTTCACTGTTGGTCTCGTGTCGAGCAAGGCAGACGAACTGGGATGGCAGCCCACGGAAGATGAGTCGGAGAGGACACGTGCAATGCGCGGTCTCCTGCTCCAGACGCTCGGGAATCTTGGAAAGGATCGAGCAACGATCGCGGAAGCACGGTCGGTGCATTCCGACGGCGGAGATGTTGATGCTGAAGTAGCAGAGGCCGCGCTGATGATTACCGCTTCAAACGGCAGCATCGAAGACTTCGCAGCGCTGATCGAGGCATCGGACAATGCCCGCGATCCGCAGACGAAGATCAAGTTCATGCGTGCGGCGACAACGATTCCTGATCCTGCCGCCACTGAGCAAATGATCCAGATGGTCCTCGACGGTGATATCCGTTCACAAGATTCATTCTGGGTGCTTGCCCGGTTGATTGGGAATCGGGAGACCGGCGCCAGGGCTTGGGAGCTGGTCACCGAGAACTGGGATGCGATCCTTGCATCCTTGCCGGTGCTCAATGGTCGGCGCATGATTGATCTTGTCCAGTACAGGTCGGAGCCAGACGTTGCGGCCTCGATCATGCAGTGGCTCGAAGCCCATCCGATTCCTAGTGGTGACAAGCACGTTGCCCAAAAAATGGAACAACTGCAGGTCCGCGTCGCGCTCCGCGAGCGAGAGGGACATCGCCTCGGAGCGGCGCTGGACAGCTGAAGCTCGTCAGGTAGCCACTCTCAGGAGCCACAATGCGAGGTTGCCGCCAGCGATGACTTTCTCGCGTTCAACCGTTAGACCAGCTTCCGGCGCCATTGCGGATACGCCGCCAAGCTTCAGATAGCGCCGATACTCCCTGTGATGGGTTCGTCCGGCGATTCTCTCAGGAACTGCCGATATGGCGCGCATCGCATGACCCTTGAAGGTCAGACTCCCCGAGTAGTAGTCGATGACCAGAACGCGGCCGTCAGGGCCGGTGACGCGGAGCATCTCACCCAACACGGCGATACGAGTCTGTGGATCGAGTTCATGAAGAAAGAGCGTTGCAGTTGCGAGATCGAACATCCCTTCGTCGTAGGGGAGTGCCGTAGCATCGCCGAGTCTGAGATCTGCCCGATCACCCAGCTTCCTCGTGGCTTCGCCGAGCATCGCACGCGACAGGTCGATGCCGTGACACGTCGCGCCAGCATCGGCGTAGAACTTGAGAAACGTCCCGGTACCGCACCCCACATCGAGCACCGTCATCGAAGCGTCGACGGGGTGCAAGCGCATGGCGATCGGACGCAGAGGGGCGTCGAGGGGCTCGAGAACCCGGTCGTAGTATCTGGCAATCCGTCCGTAGGCGTCGTGGCTCTCATCGGTCATGAGTGCCTACGTTACCTGCCCGCAGGGGCCCGTTCCAGTAAGGTCGAGCCGTCCAACCAGAGGGAGAACCATGGACAACATCGATTGGCAACACCTACTATTCGATTTCAACGGACGCATCAACCGCGGCAAGTTCTGGCTCGGCATGGTGGTGATCTACGTCGTTCCGTGGATCTTCTGGATGATTGCACTGGCCGTCAATTCAACGGTTATCTACACGCTCCTCGGGCTTGTGTACCTGCTGATCATCTGGCCAGCTCTTGCCATCAGCGTCAAGCGATGGCATGACAGGGACAAGTCCGGGTGGTGGGTGCTCATTGCATTCGTGCCGCTCATCGGCTGGCTCTGGGCGTTGATCGAGACTGGATTCCTCGAGGGAACGTCTGGCGACAACCAATACGGTCCCGACCCGCTCGCTGGTTGAGTTCTCATCGTTGTCTCATTTCGGTGTGACAGCGTTGCGGTATGAAACCACGGATTCTTGTAGCCGACGACGATGAAATGATCGCGGCGAGTCTTCGCCGCGCTCTCATCTACGAAGGTTACGTAGTGGACGTTGTCCACGACGGTGCCGAGGCGCTTGTATCTGCGCGGGATCACGATCCGGACCTTGTCGTGCTTGATGTCATGATGCCCAAGCTGGATGGGATCGAGGTGTGCGAACGTATCAGGGCTGCGGGGGACACGCCGATCCTGATGCTCACAGCCAAAGACACCATTGCCGATCGAGTTCTCGGTCTCGACTCGGGCGCTGACGACTATCTCGTCAAGCCTTTCGCATACGACGAACTCCTCGCGAGGGTTCGTAGCTTGCTCAGGCGTTGGCAGCCAGGCGAGCGCGAAACGCTCACGTGTGCTGATGTCTCAGTCGACGTCGCCGGATTCGAAATCGTCCGCAACGGTCGCAACGTGGAGATGACAGCGCTCGAATTCCGACTCTTCGAATACTTCATGCGCAACCAGCGGATCGTGCTCTCGCGGTCCCAGATACTCGAGGCGGTGTGGGGACTCGACGTAGACACGACCAGCAACATCGTTGACGTGTACATCCGGTACCTGCGAAACAAGCTGGAAGCTGAAGGCGAGGAACGATTGATCCACACCGTCCGCGGAGCGGGATACATCCTGCGGTGCACCCTGTGAAGATCCGTTGGAGACTCACGTGGTACGGAGTCGGATTCACTGCCCTCGTGCTCGTCGGAATCATCTTCCTGCTCGGTGTTCTCATATCTGGCTCCGCAGCGAGCGATCAGGATGTGCTTCTGTCGGACATGGCAGATGACGCGGCGGTGGAGTTCTTGACTACGGATGTGCGCACTTCTGAGCCTGTTGCTCCGCCCGGGATCCCCGACGCTGACACGTCAGACCAACCGTTCCTCACCGTGTATGACGACACCGGCTTGATCCTGTTCGCCACAGGCACCGAAGGTGGGCAGCCACTCGAGCTTCCTCGATCAGTTGTTGCTGAGGCGACCGAGTCAGGATTCGCTTCCGCATCGTTCTCCGGTGTGCGCAGCGAGGTGCGCGCTTGGCGAGACATTTCGGGTGCTTCTGGCGTCGTCGCAGCTTCCCAGAGCGAGCGGGTCGTAGCGACCCAACTTCTCGGTGCGCGGTGGTTCATGGTGGTGTTCGGGGTGATCGCTCTGCTCGCGGCCGGCGTCGGCGCCTGGTTCATGGCTGGCCGTGCGCTCCGTCCACTCAGAGCCCTCGCCGACACGACTGATCGTATTGGTGGCACCGGGGACCTGTCCGCCCGTCTTCCGGATGTTGATCAGGATGATGAGGTTGGGGCGTTGACCTCGTCGTTCAACGAAATGATCGGAGGGCTGGAGACTGCCCGAGCCGACCGCGACGAGACGATCGACGCACAGAAGAGATTCGTCGCAGACGCTTCCCACGAGCTCAGAGGCCCTTTGACGTCCATTCGTGCAAACGCAGGCTTCCTGGCTGAACACGGCGACGCATCGCCTGACGATCGAACCGCAGCAATCAACGACGTTCGAAGCGAGGCCGAACGAATGAGCGGTCTCATTGATGAGCTGCTGAGGCTCGCAAGAGCTGACGCGTTGGCCGATCAAGTTGCAGACATCCGTGTCGTCGACGTTGTCGAGATCGTACGATCGGTGGCCGCGCGGGCCCGTCACCTCTCCGTCCGCCTTGAATTGGAGCTCCCTGAGCGGGCAGAAGTGCTGGGTCATGAGGATGAGATCGCAGAGATGATGTGGATTCTCATCGACAACGCTGACAAACACGGGGGGAGTGCCGCGACCATCGACGTCCAGTCCGATGGCGACTCGGTTGTGGTCGTTGTTTCAGACGATGGCTCCGGTATTCCAGCCGATGATCTCGACCGGGTGTTCGAGAGGTTCCACCGCGCCGACCACGCGCGCACCGGACCGGGACACGGCCTCGGATTAGCAATGGCCCAGGCGATCGTTGTTCGTCACGGCGGAACGATCGACGCAACCAATCGATCCAGCGGGGGCGCAGCCTTCACGGTCACACTCCCGAACCCACCGGCGCTCGGTTGATCTAGCCGAGAGCCAGCTCTGGCCTACCAGTGGTCCGAACGCCCCAGTTCTCATCGAGCGCTCATCTGGCACCCATTGGCGGCTCACAGTCGCGGCCGAGAGTGGGCCCATGACCAAGCAACTCACCACCACCCAACAGCTGGGACTGCTCGACATTGTCTGGGCGATCGTCCTGCTCCAAGGAGGAATCCTCGTCCTCTCAGCGACCGAGTCCTTCGTTGCGAATCTGACCCAGGGATTCCTACTCATAGCGGTGTTTCTCCTCACTGCTGTTGCGGCAGCTGCGACCTTGCTTGCGGCACGAGGACTTAGGCGGCGCAAGCGTTGGGCGAGAAGGCTGACCCTGACCGGCGAGTGGTTTGTCCTCGTCATCGGAGTGATCGAACTCATCGCAACCCAGCTCATCGATCCGGCAGGAATCGACCTTGTTCCGCTGATCACAGGCGCGGTGATGCCCATCACGGTCCTTGTGCTGATGAGTCGGGCGAAAGGACTCTTCATATCTGGAGACGACGGAACAGAGACCGTGGAGCAATCACCCGAACTGGAGACAGCGGTCTGATGGCAACTCTTCTACACACGGATACTCCGATCGTCGTTCCCGATGCGCCGTCAGGTCCAACGTCGGTCCTGGAAGGATTCACGACAGGGGACTCGGTTGGCAACCCGCTGTACACAGTCATCGATGAACATGTGATCGCTGCAGTGCTCCTGGTGCTGGCTCCCGTGTTCATGTGGCTGGGTGCGAAGTGGATTCGTCGCATGGCTGCTCGGCGTGACGGATGGTCACGCTCTCTCGTCGAAGCGCACGATGGTGCGCCCATGCGCCGCCGGGTCGCCGCGTGGGCCGTTGCGCTGTCCTCTGTGCTTCATCTTGCACTTGTGTTCGGGCATGATCTTGATCGGTACACGGCGCTCTACCTCTCAGGAGCAGTTGTGCTCGGCCTCGCCGCGAACTGGATCTTGCGCGGCACGCGGTCGACGCTCGCGGTGCTCGCAATCCTCGGATCGATCGTCGCGTTCTGGTTTCTTGGAGCGCCAGCCGATCAGCTCGGCCTGGTCACGAAACTGCTCGAACTCTTCGGACTTGCCCTCTTGGCCCTGCCGACGGGTGACACCTCTCTCAGAAGACGCCTCGCGCCTGCTGGTGTCGTGACGATGGTGGTGCTCACCGGTGTAGCTGCGTGGATTGGAGCGTTCGCCACGGTCGGTGCCGACGGCGGGCACCACGGTGGCGAGTTCCCTGACCCGGGAACGGTCGTTCCGTATGTCGAAACACTCGAAGCGACGGATGCCGAGTTCGCCTACTCAGAGGACCTCTACTGGAGGACCGTCGCTGCCGTCCAGAAGTACCAGGATCCTGCGGTTGCAGAGGCTGCCGGATACCAGGTGGGAACGATCGTTGGGGACGATCACCATGCGCAGAATCCTGACCTCATAGGCGATGGATACATCCTCGATCCCGAGTACCCGGAGTCCCTCATCTACGGCGTCACCGGACATGGGCCGAGACTCGTGGGTGTGATGTTCGAGATGGACGGCATCGGCGATGTGGGACCGCGTGATGCTGGTCCGATCATCGTGTGGCACGGTCATGACAACGTGTGCTTTGGGGTTGTCCCCTTCGGACTTGCCGGTCTCGAATCACCCTTTGGCGGATGTCCGATCGGCTCGGTCAACATTCGCCTCACCGGGGAGATGCTCCACATGTGGACCATGCCGGGTATCCCGGTGGAGGATCACTGGGGACACGTTGAAGAAGAATGGCTCGATTCGTATCTTGCGGACGATCAGCTGCACCACAGCGACCACGTCGTGCCGGACCAGTACATGCGTTACTTCGTGGAAGACGCAGAGATGTCACACGCCCTTGAAGAGGAGACGCAGCACGATCACGCTGAAAGCTGAGACGCTACTCCAGCCATGTGAGTGGGATTTCGCGATCGGTCTTCGACTGGTACACGGCGTAATCGCCATACGCGGCGACAACCTTTGGCCACCATTTGGCGCGTTCTTCATCGTCCATGGTTCTGGAGGTCACAGTTCGGCGGTCGCCGCGGATCTGAACCCAAGCTTTCGGATGAGCGATGAGGTTCCCGTACCACGATGGGTGGTTCGGGCGACCACCGTAGGAAGCAATCACGATCAGCCGTTCTTGGTCTTGCAGATACAGCAACGGGACCGTATGGGGATCGCCGCTCTTTCGCCCGGTCGTGGTGAGGAGGAGCATGTCGTTTCCGACAAGGCTTCGCCCGATAATGCCATTCGTAGCGCGGTACAGCAATGTGTGAACCTGCGACAGCAGCTTGACTGTTGGGTCGTTCACCAGTGTCGTGAGGTGCGCCGCGGAACCCTGCGAACGTTGGCCCGTGCCGTGAGTCCATCGCCTGAGTTTCGACTCTTCCGGACCGGTCTCGGCAGCATCGAGAATCGCTCCGATGGGATGAGCCTCACGTAGATCGTTGTTGATCCGTCGTCGTTGCTGACGGGGTCGGACGAGGACGCAGCGGCAATCAGGTCGCTCAGTCGAAAGGGAGTGATAGACACCGTGAAATCTGATGGTTGACGGGCTGGCATGACTTGGCAGACTAGGACTTCGCGGTCTCGTTCCTGCGTCATGCCGGCGTTGATTGCTCTGCGAGCCAGCCCGCCATAACTTCAGCGGGCTTCGCCCAGCCTGACTCGAGCATCATATCGTGGCCCATGCCGTCGAAGATGACCGCCTCAGTTCCATAGGCCCGAGCGGTGGAGCGAACTTCCGACGAGCTGAAGATGGCGTCGTGCTGGGCACCCAGGACCAACACCGGGTCGACAACTCTCGCTGGCCGAGGGAGGTCAGCGATCATTTCGAGGTAAGCCGGGTACGACTCTGTCTGCAGTCGACCGGTATACCCGTCCGCAATCTCACGATCAATCTCGGGTCCGAAGAGCAGGGCAGCGGCACGGTCCGGATCGTCAACGATCGGGCCAAGGGACAGCGTCGCGTTCGCCCTGAGGAAGGCCATCGGGTGGTCACGGATTACCCGCAACGTCGCACCAATGGCGCCAATCGTGGGCACAGATGCCATCAGAACCCCACCCCGCGCTTGGTACCGAGCGAGATACTGTTGCACGACGAGGCCTCCCATGGAGTGTCCGATGAGCACGGGCTCATCTGACAATTCGAGCGCGACCCTCCGCACATCCAGGACGTAATCGCCGATGCGCGCCGATCGCACGGAGCCTTCGGACGAACCGTGCCCGCGCAGATCCAAGGCGTATGAGCGGTATCCGAGGTCAGCGAAGAACTCAGTGAAATGTTCGGTCCAACACCACGCACCATGCCAAGCGCCGTGAACGAACACGAGCTCGGTCGGCTGCGCCCTCCCTGACGGTTCCGTGACGATTGCGTTCAGATCCATACCACGACCATACGTACGCGTGAGATGGCTAGTTCTTGAGCTGTTCGGACTTCTCTGTGAGTTCGAGCCAGCGGGTCTCTGAGGCGTCGAGCGTCTCGATGGTCGTGGCGAGTGCCGCGGCGACCACAACGGTCCGCTCATAGTCGCCGGCTGCCTCGTCTAGCGCCGCGGTGAGAGCGGTCCTTTCGCTTTCAAGTTTGGGAATCTGCTTGGCGAGCGTGTCAAGTTCCCGCTTGTCGTTGTAGGTCAGCTTCGTCCGCTTCTGCTGCGGCCGCGGTATGCCGCCCGTAGGGGCTGAGGGCGTTTGAAGCGCCGCGGCAAGTGTCGCCTCACGGTACGCCGACCAACCACCTGGGTGGTGAAGGACAGAGCCGTCGAGCTCGATTGAGAATATGTCCGAGCAGACACGGTCGAGGAAGAACCGGTCGTGACTCGCCACAACGAGTGCGCCGGCCCACGCATCGAGGTATTCCTCGAGCACCGTCAGCGTGTCAAGATCGAGATCGTTCGTTGGTTCGTCCATCAAAAGGAGATTCGGGGCCTCCATCAGGCTGAGGAGAAGCTCAAGTCTCCGACGCTCTCCACCAGACAGGTCTCCGACCTCTGACTGTTGTTGCCTGCGAGTGAATAGGAACCGCTCGAGGATCTGGGCACCCGACACCTTGATGCCACTCTCCAGTCGCACCTCGTCGAGGTGCTCACGGACCGCAGCATGAACGCGCGTGGTAGCGGGGATTGGCCTCGGGTCCTGCCCGTACCAACCGTGGTGGATTGTCGTCCCCGTGACCACTTTTCCCTCGTCAGGCTCTATCTGTTCCGAAATGAGCCTGAGCAGTGTGGTCTTCCCTGCGCCGTTCGGTCCAACGATGCCAATACGTGCATCCGGGTGCAGCTTGTAGTCGACGTGGCGTAACACCCATCGGTCGTCGTACTGTTTTCCGACGTTGTGGAGATTCACAACCTTTGACCCGATCCTGCGGGAAGGAAGATCAATCGTCAGCTCCTGGCGGACGCGCCTGCGCTGCTGCGTCATCAGCTCCTCAGCCTGTTTCACCCTGTACGTTGCCTTCGACGTGCGTGCCTTCGGCGAGCGACGCAGCCAGGCCAGTTCGGTCTTGATTCGTTGCTGTGTCCTGTGTTCCGTGGCAGCCTCGACCGCTTCCCTTGTTGCCGCCGCCTCGAGATACTGCTCATACGTGCCCTGATGGCTGTAGAGCTTGTGGTCATGGACCTCGACGACACGGTTGGCAACGCGGTCGAGCAGGTATCGGTCGTGGGTGACGAGGAGCAGAGCTTCCTTGCGGGACCGTAGGTGCTCCTCGAGCCAGTCGATGGCGTCAATATCGAGATGGTTGGTCGGCTCGTCGAGGATCAGCACGTCGCACTCGGCAGCCAGTGCGACAGCCAAGGCGAGGCGCTTTCGTTGGCCTCCCGAGAGGGTCCCACTCGTGGCGTCCACGTCCGAAAGGCCGAGTCGGTCGGCGAGGGCGATGGAAGTCCGCTCATTTCCGAGCACTTCGCCAACGCTGACGAGCGGCGGGAATTGAGGGTCCTGATCGAGGACAGCGACCCGCAGACCCCGGGAACGCACGATCCCTCCTTCGTCAGTGTCCTCGGTCCCCGCAATGATGGCGAGCAGCGTCGACTTCCCTGACCCATTGCGACCGATGACCCCTATGTGTTCACCGGCAGAAATACCAAGCGATACGTCATCGAGGACATCAGTTTCTGGGAAGCTCTTTGTGACGTTCTCAAGACTCAACAGATGCATGCGGGCAGGGTACGCCGCTGGCGTTCTCGTGGGCGGTGGTCGGTACTCTGGCGGAACTGAACGGAGTGTGCATGGATCAGCAGCGTCTCAAGAGTCGAGTGATAGATCTTGTCGGTGTGTCGTCTGTGACCGGCAACGAACAGGAAGCGGTGGATCTCGTTGTTTCGTGGTTGCGGCCGGTAGCTGACACCGTCGATTCGTGGGTGACGCCGATGGACGAGCTCGAGGCAGACGCCGACTATCCGGGGAGAGAGGTAGAACGCAGCGGTGTCCCTGTTGCTGCCGCACGCATCAAGGGGGACACACCCGGTCCGACAATCGTGCTTACAGGCCACGTCGACACCGTTCCCGTGGGCGACGCAGCCCGGTGGACGAAGGATCCGCGCGGAGAGGTCGAAGGCGACTTGCTCTTCGGCCGTGGTGCGGCTGACATGAAGGCTGGGATGGTCGCTGCGATCGAGGCTTTCACTCAGATAGCTGAATCCGGTCGTTCGTTCCCCGGTGAGTTGGTTCTCGTTGCGGTCCCAGGCGAGGAGGATGGTGGCACCGGAACCCTCGCTGCCATCCGACGTGGCTGGGTGGGTGACTATGTAGTCGTCGTCGAACCGACGGCTGCTGAGGGTGACCCCGAGATCGTGGTGTCACACGGTGGTGCACTCACCTTCACCATCGGTGTCGAGGGTCGGACTGCCCACGCAGCCGTTCGCAGGGAGGGAGTGTCTGCGCTCGACGGCCTCTACACCGTGTACGAGGCGCTTCGGAAGATCGAGACCGAGCTCAATGATGCTGAGACGGACGAACGAATGGTTGCGCTCGGCCTCCCGTATCCAACGACCGTCGGCATTGTCCGAGGTGGCGAGTGGGCATCCAACGTGTTGGGTGATATCTCCGCCGATATCCGCGTGGGTGTCACGATTCACGAGACAATGCCTGAGGCAGCAGAACGCTTCGAGTCGACACTGCGCGACGCGATTGCAGGGGATCCGTGGCTTGATGAGCATCCCCCCACGATCACGCTCACCGGCGCACGTTTCGGTTCCTCATCAATCGATGTGAACCATCGGCTTGTGACAACAGTGAGCGACGCCGCTGAGGCTGCAACGGGAACCACGCCATCCAGGATCGGAGCTCCCTACGGGTGCGACATGGCCCTGTGGACACGAGTCGGGGGAGCAGCGACCCTCGTCTATGGCCCAGGAGACGTCAAATGGGCACATGCAGACGATGAACATGTCTCGCTCTCGCAGACGGCGCAAGTCGCTGAGATTCTCGTAGATGTCGTCGGTCGCTTGCAGGCCGCTCCCGAAGGGGCATGACTCTCAGCCAGAGTGATCGATCACTCGCTGCGCCTTGCCGAGTGATCTGGCGACTTCGCCTGGTGGCTCCACGCTGACCTCAACGGTGATGCCGACGAAGTCCTTGATGATGTCGGCCGCTCGGGCGGAGAGTTCGGCTGCGGTGTCTTCCGAGACAATCTCCTGCGTCTCGACGTGGACGATGAGTTCCTTGACATTTGCAGTCTGGACGACCTCGAGTTGATAGTGAGGGGCGAATGCGGGCACTTTGAGCAGTTCGGCCTCGACCTGGCTCGGATACACATTGACGCCGCGGATGATCAACATGTCATCGGTTCTTCCCTTGATGCGAGCGATGCGCCGCATCGTCCGCGCCGTCCCGGGCAGGAGCCTCGTGATGTCCCTTGTCCGGTAGCGGATCACCGGAAGGGCTTCCTTTGTGAGCGACGTGAAGACCAGCTCGCCCTCTTCGCCGTCGGGTAGTACCTCGCCCGAATCGGGGTCGATGATCTCGGGGTAGAAGTGGTCCTCCCACACAGTGAGTCCGTCCTTCGTCTCGACACACTCCTGTGCAACCCCGGGTCCGATGACTTCTGACAAGCCGTAGATGTCGACAGCATCGATTCCGAGCCGCTCTTCGATCTGTAGTCGCATCTCGTCTGACCACGGTTCGGCACCGAAGATCCCGATCTTGAGAGAGGTCTGGCCAGGGTCAAGGCCTTGGGCCTCCATCTCGTCGATCAGGCTCAAACAGTACGAAGGTGTCACCAGGATGATCCGCGGTTTGAGATCATTGATGAGAGCGACCTGTTTCTGGGTCTGGCCCCCTGACATCGGGATGACGGTGCACCCGAGCCGCTCCGCTCCGTAGTGTGCGCCGAGTCCACCGGTGAAGAGCCCGTACCCGTAGGCGACATGTGCGATGTCGCCCCGGCGCCCGCCGGCTGCGTGGATCGATCTCGCCATGACGTCCGACCACATATCGAGGTCTGCCTGCGTGTAGCCGACGACGGTTGGTTGGCCGGTGGTGCCAGACGAAGCGTGTATCCGGACCACGTTCTCTCGCGGAACGGCGAACATTCCGTACGGATAGTTGATCCTCAGGTCTTCTTTCACAAGGAACGGGAACCTCGTCAGATCATCGAGGTTCGTACAGCTATTGGGTTTGACGCCTGCGGCGTCAAACGCCTTGCGGTAGTGGGAGACGTTGTCGTACGCGTGCTGCAACGACCATCGGAGGCGTTCGAGCTGCAGAGAGCGGAGTTCTTCGACTGGCGCCGTCTCGATCGGATGAAGCCCTGGCATGCGCCCGATCGTAGTGTCGACGGCCCCGCTCCATGGACTTGCGTGGAACGCTTTGCAAGGTCCGTCTCTCCGACTAGGGGAGAGACCTAGGAACTTGTCGGGACTATCTCGTCGTCCTGATAGCAGTAGGCCCAGTACTCGTTCGGTTCCTTGGATCGGATAACTCCGTGGCCCGTGTCGTTCCAATGGGCACGTGCGTGGCGGTTCTTGGAGTTGTCACAGCACCCCACGTAGCCGCACGCAACGCAGTATCTGAGGTGGACCCACGTGTCACCAGTCTTCAGGCAGTCCTCACAGCCACCATCTGGCAATGGCGGCAGCGGGATGTTGTTGAGATGTGGACATGGGGCTGACATAGCGACTCCTTCGTGGTCAGTTGGGATCCTGGGTGATCGGCAGCGTCACGGTGAACACCGTCGCCACCTCGTCTGATGAAACGGTCAGCGAACCCCGGTGCTGGGTCACGACGATGCTGTAGGCAGTGTCGAGCCCGAGGCCGGTGCCCTTGCCAGGTTCCTTGGTCGTGTAGAACGCTTCGAAGATCCTGTCAATGACATGCTTGGGGATAGCCGGCCCATTGTTTTCGACCGTCACGACGATGTTGTCGTCATCTTGACGAGTACGGATGGTGATGGTCGCGTTCGGAGTGTCTGCTTCGGTGATCGCATCCGCAGCGTTGTCGATGAGATTCGTCCACACCTGGTTGAGCTGGCTGCCGTACGCAACGATTGTTGGGAGGTCGGGTGCGAAGTCCCTGTCGATCACAATGTCCTTCGTCTTCGACCGGAGGATGAGCAGCGTGTCCTCGATGCCCTTCACGACGCCGACCTCTTGTACCGGAGCCTGGTCGAGGAAGGAGTAGGACTTGAGCGCGCCGACGAGCTCGGACAGCCGTTTCGATCCTTCCGAAATCTGGCTCAGGAGAGAGATCATCGCTGATGATTCTGCGACATACGCGATCGCACGTTCTGCGTGGTCGGGGTCGAGACCCCCGAGATCATCAGCGGTGTAGCCCGCCGAGGCGAGACTGGGTGCCTTCTGCCACGGTTCGGAGATTCCGAGACTTGTCAGCGCGCCTCCAATCGATTCCTCAGCGTCGGCCTGATCCATGGCCGAACGGGTGACGCCCGCCTGAGATGGATCCGGGAGAGACAAGCCATCGGGGAGGCTTCGTGCGAGTTCGAGAAGATGACCCAACCCATCGCCCATGCCTTCTGAGCCGCTCGTCACCGCGGCAGCAGGGTTGTTCATTTCATGGGCGAGTCCCGCAGTTAGGACACCGATCTGGGCCATCCGCTCGGATTGGCGGATGCGCGACTCCTGCTCACGCCACCTGGCAATGAACACGGAGAAGAGCGCTCGGTTCGCCTCCACACTCGTCGAGAGCACGGCTTCGAGACAGGACCGAGGTATCGCGATGAGTCGCACTGGTGTGATCGCTCGCGCCCCTGCGTTCCTCGCCTCGCCCGTGAGAAGGGCCATCTCTCCGACGACGTCCCCGGGACTGGATACCGCGATGCGAACCCGCTGATCTGCAGATTCCTTGAGTATTTCGAGCTCGCCCTCTGCGATCACGTACGCCTTGTCGGCGTCGTCCCCTTCGGCGAACAGGTTCTGTCCCTCCTCGAGTTCAACCTCGGTGATCCCCTCACTCAGACGTGCGAGGTCCTTGTCGGAGAGCTCTGAGAAGAGTGGAACGGCGCCGAGGTCGAAATCTGTCACACGGTGTCCAGATATCGGTGCACGAAACTCACGGCGATGGATCCTTCGCCGACAGCACTAGCGACCCTCCGCACGGCGCCTTCCCGCACATCTCCGGCCGCAAACACACCAGGAACCGATGTCTCGAGCGGGAGCGGATCCCTGTCGAGTGTCCACGTGTCCGTGAACGCTCGCACGTCTGAACCGGTGTAGATGAAGCCCTTTGCACTCATCCCGACCGTGCCCACAAGGAAGTCTGAATGCGGCTCTGCTCCGACGAAGATGAACAGTGCCGATGCTTCTCGTGTCTCGCGCTCTCCGGATTCGCGGTCCTCAAGGACGATGGTCTCCACGCGATCTGTTCCAGTGACCTCGACGACCGACGTCGATGTCAGCACCTCGATGTTGTCGATGCTCCCAATCTGGTCAACGAGATAGGCAGACATCTTCTGGCCCAGATCACCGGCTCGAACGATCATCGTTACACGTGAGCTGGTCTTCGAGAACATGACAGCAGCCTGACCCGCAGAGTTCGCGCCACCGATCACATAGACGGGCCGATCCTTGTACGTCGCGGCCTCGGTTGCCGCCGCGCCGTAGTACACACCTGCCCCTTCGAACTGCTCGTAGCCGGGAACGCTCAGCCGCTTGGCTGTCATGCCCGATGCGATGATGAGTGAGCGACAGTTGAGCGTCGTCTCATCCTTCAGGGTCACCTTCTTGAGCGGTCCTGTCGTATCGACCGCCGCTACTTCAGCCGCGGTGATCAACTCGGCACCGAGTCTCGTCGCCTGCGCAGTGGCTCTGCGAGCGAGATCAGAGCCACTGATTCCCTTGGGGAATCCGAGATAGTTCTCGATTCGCGAACTCGTTCCGGCCTGGCCGCCCGGAGCTTCTCGTTCGATCATGGCGGTGGCCAAGCCTTCTGAGGCGCCGTACACGGCTCCCGCCAGACCGGCCGGTCCTCCGCCGATGATGATCAGGTCGTAGAACGGTGACTCGGCAGCAGTGTGAATCCCGACGGCCTCGGCAAGCGTCGACTTCGTTGGGGCAACGAACACGGTGTTGTCCTCGAGGAGCACGATGGGCAGCTGGGGACTGCCCTCTGATGCTGCTGCGGCTGTGGCTGCACCTGCAACATCTCGATCGATGTCGATGAAGAGATACGGGACTTCGTTGCGAGCGAGGAATGCTTTGATCTCAAATGTGGTCGGCGACCACGTCGTTCCGAATACCCGGACTCCCTCAAACGGCTTTTCAGCATTCGCTTCCCAATCGTCGAGCGCATCGTCGAGAACCGGATAGAGCTTGTCTTCGGGAGGCGTCCAAGGCTTCATGAGGTATTGATCGAGCCCGACGTCGTTGATTGCCTGGATGGCGGCGTCAGTATCGGCATAGGCCGTGAGGAGGATTCGTTTGGCCTCAGGGAACACTATCTGGGCTTCCAGTAGGAACTCAGTACCGGTCATGGATGGCATCCGCTGGTCAGCAAGCAGGAGTGCGACCGTTCGGCCTCTGCTCGCGATCTCTGTGGCGGCGTCGAGAGCTTCGGCTCCTGAGCTCGCTGTGACTATCTGGTAGTGCTCGGCGTACTTGGTGCGGAGGTCTCTTGTCACCGCGGCAAGTACCTGAGGGTCATCATCGACAGCCAGAATCACGGGTCTGCTCATGCTGTTTCCTTCCTGGACCGGAACGCGCCACGACGAGCCTACAGAAATCGTCGTCGCTCGCGGCGAGCCGACGCACTATTGTCGCATCGCTGCCATTCGGGAGGCTCACTGGTGAACGCACACATCACGGTCTTGGGGGCGCGGGGCTCGATTCCCGTGTCCGGCGATAGCTTTGCACGGTATGGCGGCGCAACTACATCGTTCGCGATCGTGGTCGACGACCTCACCGTTGCCTTCATCGATGCGGGCACCGGACTCATTGATGTGGGACTGCGCGGTCTGGCCCTCGCTCCTTCGGTAGGCGTCTTCCTCACGCATTACCACTGGGATCACACGCAGGGGCTGTCGATGATGGAGGAGATGTGGCGTGGATCGTGCGACATCTGTGTCTGGGGCCCAGCCGATCCGATGGCAACGCTGGAGCGAGCGATCTCACCGCCCCTGTTCCCTGTCTCGATCGTTGATGTTCCGAGCATTCGATTCGCGACAGCAGATGGCCCGGTCGAGATTTCTGGAATCTCGATTTCGCCTTTCTCTGTCAATCATCCGCAGGGTGCGTGCGGGTACCGCGTCGAGGGGCCATCGAGAACCGTCGTCATAGCGACGGATCACGAGGCTGGGACAGACTTGGATGCGGGCATTGTCGATGCTGCTCGCGGTGCAGATGTTCTGATCCATGACGCCCAGTACCTGGCGGAAGAGCTCGCTGCGCACACCGGCTGGGGCCACTCAAGTTGCGAACAGGCTGTTGCGGCTGCTCAGGCGTCTGGGGTGTCCGAACTGCTTCTCACCAGCCACGACCCGCGTCGCACCGACGATCAGATCGACGGGATGGTTGAGAGAGCGCGCTCGATGTTCGCCGCTTCCGATGGCGCCCGCCCCGGCCTGGAGATCATGCTGTGAAACTGGCGGCGATCAAGCCTCCCACTCTTCAGACCGAGACGGAGGACGAACGAAACGCAACATGGCTCGAGCTGTTTTACGACCTCGTCTTCGTTGCCACGGTCGCGATGCTCGGCACGCGCCTTGCAGCGGATACATCAACGACTGGATGGCTCTCGTATGCCGCGTACTTCCTCCTCGTGTGGTGGTTGTGGGCAAGCCACACGTTCTACGCCGATCGATATGACACCGACGACCTGGTGTATCGGTTTCTCGCTGGAGGCCAGATGGTTGCGATCGCGATCCTCGCAGCAAGCGTTTCCACGGGACCGTCAGGTTCCACCGTTGCTTTCGCAGCAGCCTTCGCCGCTGCTCGAATTCTCCTCCTCCTCCTCTATGCCAGGGCGTACAAGTACGTACCGGCCACACGCGAGCTTGTGCGCGGCTATCTCACAGGCTTCGGTATCGGGGCAGCGCTCTGGATCGTCTCGATCTTCGTGCCGCCGCCGGCACGGTTCTGGATCTGGGGGCTCGCTCTTGCAATCGACCTCGCAACGCCCTTCGTCGTTCGGAAGGCTCAGGCAGCGGCACCACTTGATGTTTCGCACCTGCCTGAGCGTTTCGGGCTTTTCACGATTCTTGTGCTCGGCGAGACAATCGTTGCCGTCACTGTCGGACTCGGCCATGTGGAGTGGCAATGGTCAACATCCATCGCGGGCGTCTTCGGACTCTCGATAGCAACCGCCCTGTGGTGGATCCACTTCGACAATGTGGACGGCAAAGTCGTCAGACGAAAGGGCGGCGGCAAGGCGTGGCAACCGACGGTGTGGATCTACAGCCATCTTCCCCTCGCCGTCGGTCTCGCGATGATCGGAGTTGGCGTCGAGCACGCGATTGTTGCGTCGGACCATGGCCATCACTACACCACAGTCGATCGTTGGCTTCTGATCTCCGGTGTCGTGATCGCTCTCGCAGCAATGATCGGGATCGAAATCGCTTCCAAGCGCGACATGAGAGACGACCTGCGCACAACCGTGATCTTGACGCGAGCCGTCGCTGTTGTGCTCGTGCTCCTTGTCGGTGTGATCGGTGGTCTCGAAGCGCCGCTAACCGTCGTTGCGGTCTCCGTGGTGTGCGGTGCGCTTGTTGTCGCCGATCTCGTGATCGGTGCAGTCGCTGAGGGCTAGG